>CEQE01137223.1_pt1 | contig 37232 bp, 36 predicted proteins | sample 356201 | NCBI WGS metagenome assembly CEQE01 (sample SAMEA2619970, study PRJEB7988) | marine metagenome | biome: marine biome (ENVO:00000447); feature: mesopelagic zone (ENVO:00000213) & marine oxygen minimum zone (ENVO:01000065); material: "saline water (ENVO:00002010), including plankton...
TTTTTTCTTTAGAACAGGCAGCAGGGCCCGCACCGCGTCACGGCCAGGTTTCCCGATCACGTCGCCAATCATCAGTATGCGCAAGTGCCGTCGCTCCTTGGCCAAAATACCCGGAGATTAAAAAGGGACCCAACAGACGGTTACTCCCGCTTTTGGGTCCCCTTTTCGCTTGCCTATTTGTTGCTGCGGTTGGCAGTTATTTGGCGTATTCCACGTTACGGGTTTCCCGGATCACGGTCACTTTGATCTGACCGGGGAAGACCAGGTCTTCCTCCACCTTCTTGGCGATGTTCCGGGCCAGCGTGGCGGCTTCCATGTCGTTCAGGTCATCAGGTTTTACCATGACCCGGACTTCGCGCCCCGCCTGGATGGCGAAGACGCGTTCAACTCCGTTGAAGCTGGTGGCGACCTCTTCAAGCTCCTTGAGCCGTTTGACGTACAGCTCCAGGGACTCTCTGCGGGCGCCGGGCCTCGATGCGCTGATGGCATCGGCGGTGGCCACCAGGAACGACTCCACGGTTTCGTGGTCGTCGCTGTGGTGCTCCAAGATGCCCCGGTATGAACTGTGGTTGATACCGTGTTTACGGGCGATCTCAGCGCCGATCTCAGCGTGGGGGCCGGATACCTCGTGGGTAACCGCTTTGCCGATGTCATGCAGCAGACCGCCCATCTTGGCGACCTGCACGTTGGCCCCAGCCTCCGCGGCCAACATCCCCGAAAGCAACGATACCTCAATCGAGTGTTTGAGCACGTTCTCGCCGTAGCTGTAGCGGTATTTGAGCTGACCCAGCAGCCGGATCAACTCTGAGTCCAGACCGCTGACTCCGGCATCGAAGGTGGCCTGTTCGCCGGCCTTCAATATAGTCTGGTCTATCTCTTCCGTGGCCCGGTTAACCGTCTCTTCGATCCGGGCGGGTTGAATACGTCCGTCCGAGACCAGTTTCTCCAAGGACAAACGCGCTATCTCACGCCTGACCGGGTCGAAACAAGATACGGTCACAGCCTCAGGAGTGTCGTCGATGATGACGTCCACCCCGGTGAGGGCTTCCAATGTGCGAATGTTGCGCCCTTCGCGGCCGATAAGACGACCTTTCATCTCATCATTGGGCAGGGAAACTGTTGAAGTGGTAACTTCGGAAACTACGTCGGTTGCCAGACGGTTGATGGCTACCGTGATGATCTTACGAGCGTTCTGGTTGGCCTTTTCTTTGTACTCTTTCTCTAGCTCGTAGTACCGTTTAGACAAGTCATGCACGGCTTCTTCTTCACCACGCCTGACCACCTGTTCACGGGCCTCATCTACGCTGAGGCCTGCCACCTGTTCCAGGGCCCTGGACTGTTGCGCCTTTAATTCGTAGGCTTCTATCCGGACCTGCTCAACTTCCGTCTCTTTTACGGTTAGCTCACGTTCTTTTTCTTCCTGAGCTTCTACCTTGCGTTCCAATTGTTCTTCCCGCTGCAGATGCCTGCTTTCCATGCGGTGGAACTCTTGGCGTTGGTCTTTTAGATCTGATTCAGTTGCGTTACGTAGTTTTAAAACCTCTTCCTGGGCCGCCAAGAGGACTTTTCTACTTTCCTCTTCAGCCTGGGTGATGATACTTTTTGAGCTTTCTCCTGCAGATTTTGCCTGCGAAGTGTCAATCCGCGATTTAAGAGCGAGCCAGGTAGCAACACCGGTCCCTGCGGCCGCCAGGACGGCTAGGATGACGATGATAATCTCCAAGGGAATCACCTATACCTTTCCGCCTAGTGTGCCTATTTAAAGGAGTTAATTCTCCTAGCTAACATCCTAACCACATGACTAGGAGGTGTCAAGGCGAAAGTCGGCTTCTGGATGCCCGAAAAACTAACCGATTCAACCAGACATCTACGCAAACAGGCACCGATATACCCCTATCAAACTGGGGAACCACGGCGGGAAACGATATCGGTCCGGGGCGTGGCTGCTCTTGAGCGGCCACGTACCCTGCTTTATAATGGCTTGGAACGGTCTGGCAATGAGACCCGCATTTGTAACCAGTGCGGAGAGCGAAATTATAACGGTGTTCAAGAATGGCTGACAGGGATTATTACGACATCCTAGGCGTAGGCAGAGCCGTCGGAGAAGAGGATATTCGCAGGGCTTTTCGCAAGAAGGCCATGGAGTTCCATCCCGACCGCAACAAGAGTTCCGACGCAGAAGAGAAATTCAAAGAGGTCAACGAGGCCTATCAGGTCCTCTCCGACCCGAATAAAAAGGCCCAATACGACCAGTTCGGCAAAGCAGGGGTGGGCGCCAACGGCGGGTCCGGCCAGCCCTTTGACGGGTTCGAAGGTTTTGGCGGCTTTGGCGATATCTTCGACTCTTTCTTCGGAAACGGGCCTGGACGCCGCAGCCGAGCCCAACGGGGCAGCGACCTGCAGCACCGAGTGGTCCTTAGTTTTGAAGAATCGGTCTTCGGAACCGAGCGCGAGGTTGACCTCACTAGGCTTGAGGACTGCGCCACCTGTTCCGGCGTTGGCAACGAGCCCGGCACCTCACTCGAAACCTGCAGCACCTGCAAGGGCAACGGCCAGGTGCGGCGCGCTCAGCGCAGCGTGTTCGGCCAGTTCACCCAGGTAACCACCTGCTCCAGCTGCCAAGGACGGGGCAGCATCATCAAGACCACCTGCTCCAACTGCCGGGGCGGAGGCAAAGAGCGCAAGACCCGCAAGATCGAGGTCAACATCCCAGCCGGCGTGGAAGCCGGCATGCAGGTGCGGCTCACCGGCGAGGGCGACGTGGGCAACGAAGGCGGCGGCACCGGCAACCTTTACGTCTATATAGATGTACAGGAACACCAATACTTCGACCGGGACGGTTCAGACCTCACCTACGTCCTGCCGGTAAATATTGCCGAAGCCGCCTTGGGCGTTCACAAGCCCATCCCTACCCTGGATGGCGAAGATGAAGACCTGCATCTTCCCCAAGGCACCCAGCCTGGCTCCGAGTTCCGGATCAAGGGCAAGGGCGTGCCTCACCTGCACGGCAGCCGGCGCGGTGACCTGTTGGTGACGATAGACGTTAGAGTCCCCGGCTCCCTGGATAACCGGCAACAAGAGCTGCTGAAAGAATTAGCCGAGTCATTCGCCCAGTCCAACGGCTCCTCGGATGAAGACGACAAGGGCATCTTCAACAAGATCAAAGAAGTGCTGAGTTGATTCCAGCCAGTAAAGACGTCATTAATTGACCGCCAACGAGACCCAGAGACCTCCGGTCCTCCGGGTTTTTTTATTTGACACCATTTTTGACACCAAACGATAGCGAGGAGGCTCGGTGCCCTGGCAAGAATTAAGCATCACCGTTCCCCATGAGTACGTGGAGCCCATATCCTATCTATTCGGCCGCTACGGAAAGGGTGTCAGCACTGAGTTGGCCGGCAACGGACAGGTCCTTCTGCGCACCTACCTGACAACCGGGTCAAGACAGCGAATGGCGCGCATCGACGTCGGCGTCAGGTTGGTCGGCGCCATCGAGTCCATCGGAGATCTGATCGTCCGCGAACTACCCGATGATGAAGACTGGATGAACTCCTGGAAGTCCCACTTCAAGATCCTCCGCGTCGGCAAGCGTCTGGTCATTAAGCCAACCTGGTTGGAATTGGACGAGACCATCAAGCTGGACGATATCGTGATCGAGCTCGACCCTGGCATCGCTTTCGGCACGGGGTATCATCCCACCACCGACACCTGTATGCAGGCCATGGAGCAGCACATCACGCCGGGCATGGCCGTGCTGGACCTGGGCACCGGCTCCGGCATTCTGGCTATCACGGCTATGAAATTGGGCGCCGGAAAGGTAACTGCGCTGGACATCGATTCCCAGGCCGTGTCCGCTGCGCGCCGCAACTTCAAACGCACCGGCATCAGCAAGCAGATCAGGTTGGGCCAGGGCTCGGTGCCCCATCCTACAGCTCCCGCCGCGGAGTTCGACCTGGCCGTGGCCAATATCTCAGCCAGGGGCGTGGTCGACCGGTGTCCATTCATCCTCACCGCACTGAAGCCGGGAGCGCTGTTCATCGCTTCCGGGTTGCTCGCCACCCAGAAACCCGAGGTCGCCAACGCGGTGGAGCCCCTGGGCTTTTCTTTAGTCAGTGAATGGCCTCAGGAAGAATGGGTCACCCTGCTATATCGGGCTCCAGATTCGCCGATCGTCGCATCAGAGTAGCCACCCGGGCTTCAAGCCGGTTTCAGGCTCTCTCTGAAGTTGCATTTTCCCAGACCAAGGGGTACCATCCAGTCGGTCTTAAAACGGCTTATTTGAACTCAAATAACCCTTATTCCACTGGTTGACTCAGTAGTTAGCCAATCCACCATTTAATGCCACTTCCAACTGGAGCAGAATCATTGGAGAAGGTCGACCTAGACCGGTACGAGCTTACTGGACGACTCGGAGTCGGCGCCGACTATGAAGTCAGGGCGGCCGTTGACCGGGAGACCGGCAACCAGGTGGCCATCAAACGGCCTGTGCCTCAGGCGATCAGCCGGAACCAGCACCAGGCCATCGAAGCGCGCACCGAGAAGGTCTTGCAGGCCTATCAAGAGGTGGGGCATTCCACCAACCTGATCTCGTCGATACTGGGATACACCGACCGTGCCGTTCACGACGGATTCTTCGGCGATTCCCTAGGCAAGGAATACCAGGTGATGGTGGAAGAGCGGGCCTGCGGCATACCCCTCTTGGGCGATATGATGTCCAAGTTCAAAGGGGTGCCCATCGGGGCCGGCCAAAATCTATTCACGTTGTTCCCCTTGGTCCAGCCCAGCGCTGTGCCGGAGCATGCGGTCCACAACCAGTTGTTGGACCTGGAAGAGGTCTACTTGAGCGCCGGATACGTTGTCCTAGACCTGCGGCCTCAGAACATCTTTTACCAACCAGGCAACGGCCAGATGGTGGTCGTCGACACCGGCGCCCTGGCCCGATTGGATGGTGAAGCCCCCCTGGGACGAGCGCCGTACGACATCAACGACGCCTGTTTGGAGATTTTGAAGTTCTACACCACGCCCGTGGAGCCGCCGGCCGACCCGTCGGGTTACCGGGAGCCAAAGGGCATCCGGCCCATCACCAACATCGACGATGAGCTGGCCGAGATGGCCCGGGACCTGGACCCATGCACTCCGCCTGTCGTAGAAGCCGGCGCGGCGATATTGGGTAAGATACGGGAGCGAGCCTACACCGAGTACTCCCAATTTCGCTCTGACCTGACGGCCTATCTGGACCGAATAAACGAGCGGAACGCCGCCAGGGCAAACGCCTCCGAATCGAATCAAACTTGGCGGGAAGCCGCCCAGTGGTTGAAAGAGGACTACTGGCGAGGATTCCTGTTTGACCCGGACTCAGAATTGGCCGGATATCTAGCCTAGTGGTATCACAAAACCCAATCATATTAGCCGAGGTTTGGCCGTAATGTTGGCAAGCACAGTCATAACTATGCAGGACAATTCAGCCCACGGCGAGGACAGCTTCCTGACCAAAGATTTTGGGAACGGGGAGTTCTTGGACGTAGTATTGGACGGCGTCACCGGCCATGGTGGCGAACAGGCCAGCACTGAACTGAGAGATGCCCTGGACTCCGGAGACTTGAACAACGCCGAGGACATAGTGAATCTCCTGGGCGATATTAACGAAGACTTCTTCAGTGTGGGGTCTGGCCGATTCCTCCTGACCACCGTCTCGGCTGTATTGGGCCGGGGCGACAACGTCCAGATCGTCTCTTCGGGAGACAGTCCGGTGTTCCTGATCAACAAGGAAGGCCACCAGAAACTCTCCGGCAATGCGGGCGGGTTCCTTCATGTTGGAGTGGCCAGAGCGATCGGCGCATCCGAGAAGTTGGGGGCTCCCGCGCAAGTGGAGATGACCCCATCGGTTGGAGACCGGCTTTTGCTGTGCACCGATGGCATCACCGACAACATGACCATCGAAGAACTGGCCGAGGTTGTCCGTAATGCCTCGACCCCGGAGCAGGCGTCGGCCGATATAGAGGCCACCATCAAAGAGCGGCTAACAGAAGGCCGGGTGCCAGAGACAATCGGCGTCCGGTTCCGTTATGATGACCGCACAGGCATAATCAGGTTCTTCTAGCAGGTGATTCTGGGTGGAGCGACCGGGTCAGTTGCCGCCCGAATCCCACAAATACGCGTCGCAGTCCGTAACCTCGCCTCTTGTGACAATTAGAGCAAATTGATAAGATGCAGCAGCTTGGTTTACGCATGAAAAACCAACGCTGGTTAAGGGAAAGAGGAGCCAGATCCGTGGGGAAAATCAAGGTAGCAATCATTGGCGTGGGAAACTGCGCATCATCGTTGGTCCAGGGCATCCATAAATACGTGGAGATTCCGGACGACGCCGAAGTATCCGGCGTAATGCATAACACCATCGGTGGATACCGCATAGAAGACATTGAAGTCGTGGCGGCCTTTGACATCGATGAGAACAAGGTCGGCAAAGACCTGTCCGAAGCAATCTTCGCCCCACCGAATAACACTATCAAGTTCGCCGAGGTCCCCAAGACTGGGGTGATTGTTGAGCGGGGTATGACCCACGACAGCGTTGGCAAGTACCTGGCCGACATCGTCAAGAAGTCCCCTCACTCCACCTCCGACATCGCCGGCATTCTGCAAGAGCGGGAAGTCGACGTGGTCATCAACTACCTGCCGGTGGGCAGCGAACAGGCCACCAAGTGGTACGTTGAGCAGATACTGAACGCCCGCTGCGGCATGGTTAACTGCATCCCCGTGTTCCTGGCCCGCGAAGAGTACTGGCGCAACCGGTTCGAAGAGCGCGGAGTGCCCATTGTCGGCGACGACATCAAGTCCCAGCTGGGCGCGACCATCACTCACCGGGTGCTGACCCGCCTATTTGAAGACCGGGGCGTGACCATCGACAACACCTATCAGTTGAACTTTGGCGGCAACACCGACTTCCTGAACATGCTGGAACGGGAACGCCTAACCTCCAAGAAGATATCGAAGACCACCTCCGTAACGTCTCAGATGGACGAAGAACCGGAACCGGATGATATCCACATCGGCCCCAGCGACCACGTGCCCTGGTTGAAGGACCGCAAGTGGTGCTACATCCGCATGGAGGGACGTGTCTTTGGCGGCGCACCGATCAATCTGGAGCTTAAGCTAGAGGTCTGGGACAGCCCCAACTCCGCCGGAGTGGTGGTAGATGCCATCCGGTGCGCCAAATTGGCCATGGACCGGGGACAGGGTGGAGCAGTTGAAGGGGCTAGCGCCTACTTCATGAAGTCTCCTCCGATCCAACACACCGACGACCAAGCCCGAGATATTCTCGAGGCCTTCATCGCTGAGGGACCATCAAAGACGGAAGCGAAGAAAGGCAAATCCAAAGAATAATCCCTTGGCTGGCGATGGAACGGGAGTGACGCCTTGAAGATCGCCATGGTTTCTCCATACGACTTTACCTGGCCCGGCGGGGTTACTGCCCACGTCGCCCAGTTGGCACGAGAGCTTGGCCGCTCTGGACACGAGGTTCAGGTGTTGGCCCCACATTCCCCATCCCGTGAATTTCAGGATGCCGACCTGTTGGTCCCATTGGGCCGTTCGGTCCCTCTGCCCAGTGGCGGCTCCATCGCCAGAGTCTCTCTATCCTGGTGGCTCTACCCCAAAGTGCGGGCGTTGCTGAAGAAAGAGCAATTTGACATCATCCACCTTCACGAGCCCATGGCGCCCATACTCCCCCTGTGCGTTCTGGAATTCTCCAAATCGGTCAACGTGGGGACTTTCCACGCCTCCTACGCCCGCCAGCACCTATACCGTTTCACTTCTCCGATAATCAAACGCTGGCAGCAGAGGCTTCACGGCAATATCGCCGTCTCTCCGGCCGCCCGCCGTTATGTAAACAACACCTTCCCGGGCGACTATGAGATTATCCCCAACGGCATCGACTTCAAGCATTTCTCAGCCAGCGCCGCCCTGCTACCCCAGTACCAAGACGGCAAGCTGAACATCTTGTTCGTGGGCCGTCTGGAGAAGCGGAAGGGCCTTCGGTACCTGTTGGAAGCCTACGGCAAGCTGAAATGGGAGATGCCCAACATCCGGCTCATAGTGGTCGGCCCCGGAAACCCGGACAAAGAGTCCTACCGCATATTGAGCTCCCACAACCTGCAAGACGTGGATTTCGTGGGTCGGGTCTCCTACGATGACTTGCCCCGGTACTACGCCAGCGCCGATATCTTCTGCTCACCGGCCACCGGCGCCGAGAGCTTCGGGATCGTGCTGTTGGAGGCCATGGCAGGGGGCAAACCAGTGATCGCGTCGGACATCGAAGGCTTCCGGGGAGTCATGACCGACGGCGAGCATGGCCTGCTAGTCCCGAAGAAAGACAGCGACGCCCTGGCCGACGCCCTGAAAAAGCTGGCCCAAGACCCAGAACTGCGGGCCAAGTTGGGTGGTCAGGGCAAACGGACGGCCGAGGACTACCGTTGGGAAGTGGTCGCGGGCCAGGTTGAGAAATACTACGACAGATGTTTACAGGCGGCCAAAAGCACTTCTAATGGAACAAATGGGACGCGAACAATTTAGGGCGGCGGTCCTCCGCTACATAGAACTGCCGGGGGCCAAGTTCTTCAGGGCCATCAAGTTCACCCCCAACAGCATCACCATCCTCGGCTTCCTGATCACCGTAGTTTCCGCATACCTGGTCGGCGCCGGCTTGCTGCTAGCTGGCGGGATAGTGTTCCTCTTCGCGGGTGGCCTTGACCTGATGGACGGAGCGTTGGCCAGGCTTACCGGCAAGGTCAGTCCCTTTGGCGCCCTGCTTGATTCAGTCTTCGACCGTCTCAGCGAGGCTGCGCTATTCGTCGGCATAGCGGTCTTCGCCCTGCGTGATGACATCAGTGAGGACCGGCAGATATTTTTCATCACCGTCCTCCTGGCAGCGCTGATCTTCTCCCAGGTTGTCAGCTACCTACGGGCCCGCGGCGAGGGTCTGGGAGTGTTCACCAAAGCCGGGGTGATGACCCGGCCGGAGCGGGTGGTGCTACTGGGAGTTGGGCTGATCGTCGGCCAGATCGAGTGGTTCCTGTTGGGCATCGCCATAGTCTCGTGCTTCACTCTGTTTCAGCGTATGTTTACCATCCGCGACATGCTGGACAAAGCTGGATAACCCACGGCTTCCCGTGTAAACTGGTCTCCACCCAAGGCCCCTTGCCTTATGTACCATTGGAGACCGGCAATGACCCAGCAGGCGTTAATCCAGGACCAACAGAAAGCTCAGCTCAAGCGGACCTTCCGTAAGGACCTCAAGGCTGAGGTGGAGCTGCGCCTGTTCACTCAACGCCCGTCCCCCATCGCCGTGCCAGGCCGGGAGTGCAAGTACTGTGTCCAGACCCAGCAGATGTTGGAAGAGCTAACGGCGCTTTCTCCCAAACTCCACCTGGAAATCATCGATATCTACGCCCAGCCTGAGCTGGCCAGCGGCGAGAAGATAACCAGGGTGCCGGCCATCGCCTTCGGAGAAAAAGGTAAGGCCAAACTGCGGTTCTTCGGCATACCCATGGGCTACCAGTTGCCCGTGGTCGTCGAGAACATCAAGACCATCTCCCGGGGCGTCAGTCCCCTGAGCATGGACACGCGCAAGAAGCTGCGCGGGATCAACCAGCCGGTGCACATCCAGGTGTTCGTCATACCAACGGACGCCGACTGCCAGGGCGTCGCCCGGTTGGCCCACGCATTAGCCTTGGAGAACCAAAACATCACCGCCGACGTGGTGGAGATTGAAGAATTTCCCGCTCTGGCCCGCCAGTACGGGGTTCGGTCCGTTCCCGTGACGGTGGTCAACGAGTTCACCCAGGTCGCCGGACTCGTCAGCGAAGCCGAATTTGTCGAGAAAATCGTCCAATGGGGAGTACGCCAGGAATCTGAATCCGCACCGGTCCAAGCCTAGAATACCAACCAAACTGCACCAGGAGAAATTAGCGTGCCCAAAGAAATTAAGGGTGACATGAACGGTCAGGGCCTACACGTCGGAGTGGTCGTTGCCCGTTTCAACGAGATCATAACCAGGAAGCTGCTGGACTCAGCCGTAGAGACCCTGATTCGCCACGGGGTGCGGGACGAAGACATCACCGTCAGTTGGGTCCCTGGGTCCTTTGAATTGCCGGTCGTGGCTAAGACCCTGGCCAAGACCGGGCGTTACCAGGCGGTCATCTGCCTTGGAGCGGTCATCCGCGGCGAGACTTCCCACTACGACATGGTGGCTGGCCAGGCTGCCGGCGGCATCAATTCGGTGGCGTTGGAGACCGGAGTGCCGACCATCTTCGGCGTGCTGACCACCGAGAACATGGATCAGGCGATGAACCGGGCCGGGGGCAAGGCGGGCAACATGGGGGCCAACACGGCCGTCGCAGCCATCGAGACCGCCAGGCTCATCGAGGCCGCCAACACAGCCTAACCTCTTAGATAACAAGGAGCACTCTCCGTGAAATTCGGTGTGACCATCCCCAATAACTGGGGTATCGAAGACCCTAAGCAGGTCTTGGAGTTCGGCCCCCTGGCAGAAAACCTGGGCTACGACTCAGTCTGGGTCATGGACCATCTGTTCAACACCGGATACATCCGAGAGCGGCTGGAAGACAAGCCCTACTACCACCCCATGGCCATCCTGTCATTCCTGGCGGCCACGACGTCAAAAGTCACTTTGGGGACGTCGGTACTGGTGCTTCCGTACCACAACCCCGTTGAGCTGGCCAAATACGCCGCCACTTTGGACCAGGTCTCAGATGGCAGGGTCACCCTGGGCGTGGGTGTGGGGGCAATGACCGAGGAGTTCGATGCGCTTGGCGTCTCGATGCGTGAAAGGGGCTCCCTCACCAACGAGTGCATCGACATCATGAAGGAGCTCTGGTCCAGCCATCTGCCCAAGTACCAGAACAAGCGATGGGATTTCTCCGACCTCTATTTCTCTCCCAAACCGGTGCAGCCCAGCATCCCCGTGTGGGTCGGCGGTTCCAGCCCCGGCGCTATCAAGCGGACTGCCGTCAGGGGCGACGGCTGGCATCCCACCGGCGTTTCTGCCGAGGGTTACGCAATCACCAAACAAGAAATCATCCAGGCCGCCACGGCCGCTGGAAGGGATTCCTCCAAGATGACCTGGTCCACCAGGGTTGAGGTTGAAGTGCACGGCCGCCCCTCCAGTGAACGAGCCGCCAGCCGCAACACCCTCCCAGGAGACGACCCAGCAAAGATGGTGGCCGACATCAGAGCCTACCAAGACGCCGGAGTCGACCACATAGTCTTAGCCTTGAACTCAGGGGATGTCCTCGCCCTAAAGCAGCTGATGGAGACGATCGCGGCCGAGATTATGCCAGAGTTTCGGTAGGGGATTAAGTAGATGTCATGGCCAGGTCAGGTTAAGAAACGGATCTTGGACAGTCGGGGTAATCTTATTGAGACCGGTTTAGCCAATATCCTGGGAGTCGATAGTGGTGAGCCACTGCAAGAATCATAATTTGGTCTTGCGTTTCCTGATAGACGATGCTAAACGGAAACCCTGGGACAACGACCTCCCGAAACCCTTCACTGAGAGGGGATTCTGATTGCGGAAATATCTCTATTCGCTAAATTCCGCTTTCAAAGGCGAGTAAGAATCTTAGGCCAAGGCCGCCGAGGCGCGGTTCATAGAATTTTTCCGTGGCTTCTAGTTCCGTTGAAGCGTCGGGGTGGATTTCTACTTCAATCACGTTCCTTCGTACTTAAATTTCAGCCTTGCCAAAACATCAGCAACGGGGATTCCGGTCGCCGAACCATCTTTGATCTGTTGAGCTCTTCGTTTAGCTTCAGTGATCCAAAGATTCTCTACTTCCACCGGGTTTTCAACGGGCTCTTCAAGGCTGCAAAGGAGGCTTACAGCAAGCCTAGCGCGGTCTTCAGCAGACAGTTGCAACGCGTCCTGTTCCAATTCGCCCATAGATTGGGCCATGGCCATCCTCCGTCCTATCTCTAAGAGGTCGTAATACTTGCATTAGACGTTGGCCCTGTCCGCAGAGTACAAGGCCAAACGATCTAGGAACAAACTATGATTCCCCCGCTTCAGTCTCAACCCCCGGCCTCACCGGCGCGCGCGTCAGCAGCAGCATGCCTATGGTGGCGAAGCCCAAGATTGCCAGGATCAGGAAGGCGTCTTTGTAGCTGCCGGTTACGTCGTAAATGGCGCCGGAGAATATAGCGCCGATGGCCTGGCCCAGGGATACGAAGGGTTCGGTTACGCCCCGGATTGCGCTTAGCGAACGGCGACCGAAGTAGTTGGCGTAGGCGACTACCGGCACCACCAGGATTCCACCAACTGCAGCCCCGAATATGGCTGCAACGACTAATGCCTCAATGGCGCTATCGGCGGAAGGGAACAGGACCAGCGCCACCGCCATCATCAGCGCCACCCCAGCATAGGTGAAGCGCACGGGCACCCGGTCTACCAGCCAGCCCCAAAAGAGGCTGCCCGCGCCGGTGAACACGGCGTTGACGCTCAGCGTCGCCGCCGACACGCCCACGCCCTGGCCCTGGTCCAGGAAATAGGCTCCCTGGTGGATATTGGTGCCTGATTGAAGCAAAAACAGCGATCCGGTGGCCAGGGCCAACAGCCAAAGGGTGGGGGTGCGCATGGCTTCTCGCAAAGTCCAACTAACCTCTTCGACGGCGGTTGCCACATCATTTCCGGCGCCGGGTTGTTCCGGGAGATCGCCGTCGGGAAGCAGGCCCACCGATTCCGGACTCTGCCGTATCAGCATCGAGACCGGCCCCAAGGCCAGCACCCACACCAGCACCCCCAACACGATCCAGGCGTCTTCCCAGCCCCGGTATTTGATAACTAGCCCTGCGATCAACGGAAAAGTGATCATGCCTAGAGAGTGGGAAAGAAACAGCATTCCGGTGGCCCGGCCGCGTCGCCTGACGAACCACCGAGACACAACGACCGAAGGGCCTATGTTCAGTGGGCTAGAAAATAAGACGCGCCCAGTGCCGTAAGCCAGATAGAATGCAATCGGCACGGTTGCCCAGGCTAAAGAGATCGTCGAAAGCCCTAGAACGAGTATGCTGACCGTCAGAATCGTCCGGGCGCCATACCGATCCAGGGTCCAGCCCACCACCGGCGAGGCCACAGTGGCCACCAGCCCGCCCAGGCTGGCGGCTCCGGCGATGAGGGTCCGGCTCCAACCCAAGTCTTCGGACATAGGGAAAATGAATACGGCCAGGGTCAAACTGGCGGTGGCGTTCCGGACAACCATGGAACTGCCGGCCGCGAAGAGAATGGTCCAGCCGTAGAAGAACGGCATTCTATTTAGGAGTTGGTACATCGGTTGATCGCCAAGACAACGTATATGAAAATGCCAACCAAAAACGCCGAGGCACGACTACGAGCCCGCCACGGCGGTCATTCTCACGAAACTAGAGTATAGCTTGAAAATACCTCTCGGTAATAATCGGACAAGAATGCGGCTCAGGCCGGCCCTGGGTGATATTGGCATTGATCGGCCTGCTCGCCATGGTTGCGTGTAAAGGCGCAGCCGGCGATCCCGGCCAGACAGGTGATTTGGACTCCCAAGGGATCCATGGTGACCAGGGGTCCGGAGGTGTTGACAGGAGAGCCTCCACTCAATTTTGGCGGTTTCATAGGCGACACGCGGGAAGCCGCGACCTTGGTCAACATGGTCTTTTCCCAGGGGTCAGGCGGGTGGATGTGTCGGTGGAAGGGGTACCTATCAAAGGGCCACGGTCGCGTTGATCGGGCCCGTCCCGAGCACCTCGAACATCACCCCGCTGGTGACGTTTGCACGCATCGGGGCGCTATGGGATATCCGGCCCGGAAACTACGCCATCGGTCAGCAGGAAACGGTCTAATTGGGCTTCGGGCAAGGGGAAGGTGCCTCCCAGTTCGATGGGGTTCGGAGTGGCGATCAGCAAGAACAACGCGGGCAGAGGGATAGTCAGGTCGTCAACGGTAAATTGCTGGTTCACCGGGGCTTCTATCTGAGGTTAGGCGATGAGTTAGTATAATCCCTTGGTCACCGGCTCCCAACGTGATCTTCAGCTTCCCGTAGGTCTTTGAACGAGTCAACGCTGTGCCAGAAACTGCGAGACCTTAGGGCGGCTAGTTGTCCCGCCTGAGCCAGTCTTGGAAAGGTCTCGGTCTCGTGGTCGCCCAGGTCCGGTAACTCGCCTGCGATGGGCCGCTCGAAGAGATATATGCCTGCATTGATCCAGTGCTCCATCTCCACCTTCTCCCGGAAGCCAGTTATGGTGTCGGAGGAGTCCATCTCGACCAGTCCGTAGGGGCTGACCATGGGCACAACCATGATGGTGGCCATGTGCAATTCGTTGGCCGATTTCCGTTCCCGGTGGACCGAAATTAGGCGGTCCAGAGTCTCATCGGTTATGACGTCTCCATTCAGCACGGCCACCGTTTCTTCGGTGGTCGGAACTTCGGGGAACCCCGCCTTAATGGCCCCGCCGCGTCCAAGAGGAGAGTCTTCCACGCTGTAGTGGGCGTTGATGCCGAAGGCGCTACCGCCGCCGAAGTGGTCCTCGATGGCATCGGCTCGGTACCCGGCCAGAAACACCACGTCGGTCACTCCGCCGCGCTTCAACCACTCAACCTGGTGTTCCAGGATGGGCTTGCCGCAAACGGGAACCATGGGCTTGGGCAGGGTATCGGTTAGCGGGCGGAGTCTTTCACCCTTCCCGCCGGCCAGGATCAACGCATACACGGCAGAAAACCTCGCACTTGGCAACCTAATTTACGGGCCGCTATCTTGCCGGTAATATACTCGCGCCGCGCCTGTAGGGTCAACGCAGTGCCTAGCTGGGTTGTTGGATGAAGAATGAGTTGGCAGCCCCGCCTGGGTTCGAACCAGAGATTTCAGCTTCAAAGGCTGGCGTGTTACCGCTACACTACGGGGCTACAAGAAGAAGACACGGTCTATTAACCAAAACCGCTCCATTTATTCTGATGTCATCACACCTGGCCGTCAAGGCCGCAGGGCGTTGCTCAAGCCGGATGCTATAATCTCCCGAAGATGAAAAAACTCCGCATTTCGTTCCTACATCTGGCGCCCGTCACCAGCGATATCGACCACAATCGAAAGCTGGTGGAACAGGGCGTGAAGGTCGCCGCCGAGCGGGGGGCCCGGTGGGTGGTTACCCCCGAACTCTGCATCCCCGGCTACCTGTTCATGCACACCATCGGCACCGACTGGATACTCCCCCAACCCGACCCCTGGATGAACGGGTTCTTGGGGTTGGTCAAAGAGCACGGCCTGACGGTCTTCCTGTCCCATCCGGAGCGAGACCCGGCCTCCGACAAGATGTACAACACCGTTTTCGTAATCAACTCCGACGGCGAGATTATCGGCAAACACCGCAAGGTCAAAGCCCTGGGCGGGGCGGAATCTTGGTCCACCAGTGGCTGGAAGATCGACCCCATCAACTGTGACGGCATCAGCACGGGAATCTTGATCTGCGCCGACGCCTACAAGAACGAGATTGCCCAGGTGTTCAAGGACAAGGGAGCCCAGTTGCTGGTCTCGCCTGTATCCTGGGGCCCTGGGCACTGCGGCCCCGACGGCGAGTGGGAAGCACGGTCGGTCGACACCGGACTGCCCATGATGGTCTGCAACCGCTCGGGCGACGAGGCCGGGGAGCTTGATTACAGCCTGGCCGAAAGTGTGGTCACCCAGAACGGAAAACGGCTTCTGGAGGCCACATCAGACCGGTCGGTAGTCCTCTCCTTCGATTGGGACATGGACAATATGTCTATGATTTCAGACGACTTTGAACGGGTGTACCTCTAACCCCTCAAAACCTGATTGTGGAAACCCGGTTCCGGGGTTCCCCTCATTCTGAGCCTGTCGAAGGGCTCCCGTTTCTGCGCAAACATGGTTCGACGGGGCTCACCACGAACGACTGGCATACCAAGTTATCAACAAAATGGGTATGCCATACCTCTAGTTCTCATACACTGTCTCTCCGCCAACTATGGTCCGATCGATCGAGATATCCCTGATCCCGAGGGGGTCTATCTGTGTGGGATCGCTGCCCAAGACCACCAGGTCCGCCAGTTTTCCGATCTCCACCGAACCCTTGATGTTTTCTTCGAATGATGCGTAGGCGCCGTTCACCGTGTACAGCCGCAGGGCTTCCTCGATGGATATCTTCTGGTTGGCGCCCCATTCCTTGCCTGTGCTGTCGGTGCGGGTGACGCAACTCTGGATCCCCAGCAGCGGCTCGAAGGGCCCAGGCGGGTAATCGGTGGCCCCGGTGGAGACCACGCCCGAGTCGATAAACGACCGTTGGGCGAACATCCACTCCAGCCTCTGCTCGCCGTAGTAACGCATCTTCTCGCCGTGGTGATAGACGTAGGTGCAGAAGGGCGTGGCGATAACACCTAGGGCTTTCATCCTACCGAGCAGCTCCGGATTAACCAGAGTGCAGTGCTCGATACGGTGCCGGACGTCAGACCTGGGGTGAGCTTTCTGGGCCCTCTCGTAGGCGGTCAGAACCATGTCGATGGTCAGGTCACCGTTGGCGTGGATGCAGACTTGGAAGCCGGCCCGGTGCATGTCCATCACCTGCTGCTCGATCTCGTCTTGCTCCATGGCCAGGATGCCGTGGTCGCAGGTGGAACCGATGTAAGGCTCGGACAGGTAGGCGGTGCGGGAAGCGATGGCGCCGTCGGCCACCATTTTGATGCCGCCTACGCGCAGCAGATCGTCGCCCAAGCCGGTCTTGATTCCGGCCTCACGCAGCGCCGGGAACTGTGGGTACCACATCAGGGCATACACCCGGAGACTCAGATCCCCGGCGGCCTTGCCGTCCTGATAGGTCTGGAATTCCTCGGTCGTCACCCTGGCGTCATGGACGCTGGTCAGGCCGACCCGGTTCAGCATGTTGCAGATGGTCCGCAGACCCTCACGGCGTATCTCTTCTGTGTCCACCGGGATGAGGTTGAAACGCACATGATCGATGGCGCGCTCGTAGACTATGCCGTTCAACTTTCCGGTATCCGGGTCGCGGCCCAGCCTGCCACCGGGCGGGTCCGGAGTTTCATCGTTGAAACCGCCTGCTTCCAGACCTGCCGTATTCATATAGTAGACGTGCCCGGCCCGGTGGGACACCATCATCGGATGGTCCGTGGTCACAGCGTCCAGATCCTCACGATATAGATGACGGCCCTCGTTGGAGGCGGTGCGGTCGGTCTTGGTGTCGTCAAACTTGAACCCCTGCACCCACTCACCGGCCGGGGTCTTGTCGGCTCGTTCTTTAAGGCCGGCCTGGACTTGCTTCAGAGTCGGCACGTCGCAGTCGGCGGACATCACGTGGCGGATGCCGCTGCTCAACACGTGGATATGACCGTCAATGAACCCGGGCAACGTCGTCTTGCCGCCCATGTCAAGCACCTTTGTGTTCGGCCCAATGAGACCTTCCATGTCCTCGTTACTGCCAACTCCGGCGAACCTGCCGTGGGTCATGGCCACCGCCTGCGCTCTGGGGCGTTTGGTGTCCATGGTCATGATATTGGTGTTCTTGATAACCGTTTCGGCCTTGCCGTTGGTGTTGGTCATGTCTGGCTCTCCCAGGTAATTAATCGATATTCAGGTCGCACCGGCATTGTAGGCTCTTATCTGACTTGGCGCACGGCTGCTGTATGATAGGCCAATTTCCAGCCAACAAGGAGTGACTTGATGGACACTTCAAGTCCCACATCGGACCAAGAAGTAGACATCATTGCCGTCGGATCAGGCATGGGGGCAAGCTGCGCAGCCCTGGCGGCCCAAGCGCAGGGCCTGGAAACCGTCATCCTGGAGAAGTCCGAGGTTTACGGCGGTGGAACTACCTATTCATACGGGATAGTTTGGGTGGGCGACAACCACTTGGAACAGGCTTTGGGAATCAAGGATTCCAGGGAAGACGCCTATGACTATCTTCTGCACCTGGCAGCCGGACACGAGCTAGGCAGCAGCCTCCGGGCTTATATCGAAAACTCTCCGGAAGCACTCAAGTTCTTCTGCGACGATGTGGGGATTCCTTTCTATGTGGTGCCAGGCTTCCCCGATTACTTCCAGGGGATGGCGCCTGGCTCTCTGGGCGAAGGACGCAATCTGCAAGTCAGGCCATTCGAAGCCAAGTCTCTCGGCAAGTGGCACAGTCACCTGCGTGCTGCTCCAGCGGTCACGCACCGTGCGACGTTCGAGGAGGTTGCCAGTTGGGGCGGCCGGGCGAAACCCCAAAATTGGGACCGCCGGCTTATCCGGGAGCGCATGGAGCAGGATATCCGCACCTTCGGGGCCGGCCTGATCGGCCACCTGATGAGCGCGGTGCTGCAGCGCGATATCCCCTTTCACCTTGATACTCAGGTACGCTCCCTGATCGTGGAAGGTGGCCGGGTGCGTGGGGTGCTGGCCAGGCAAGGACGCGAAGATGTCCGGATCATGGCGCGGAAGGGCGTTGTCCTCGCCACCGGGACCAACATTAGAGACAACTCTTTGACCAGGCGGTTCAGCGAGATGCACGCCACAGAATCGCTGTTGCCGCCCAGCGTGGACGGCGACTCGGTGTTGATGGCTGGCGAGATCGGCGCGGCCATCAGCGTCAAACCCATGTTCCAGCAAGACCTGCTGTACGTCATCCCAGGGGAGGACCACTACGGTACTCCGTTATACCGGGGCGTGACCAACAACGAATCGGGGTTTCCCCACAGCATCTTGGTGAACCTGGACGGTAACCGGTTCTCCGACGAGTCTATCGGCCAGCAGGTAGGCTCCACCCTGCGCAATTTCGACGTTCGGCGCCACCGGTACGTCAACGTGCCCTGCTTCTTGGTCTTCGACCAGACCTACCTGGATAAGTATGGACTCGGCAGCATCCAGCCAGGCCAAGACATTCCCGATTGGCTGGTGCGAAATAAAAGCATCAATGGATTGGCCTATGATCTCGGCATCGATGGGGACGGATTAGCCAAGACCATCCGGCGGTTCAACCGGTTCGCGGTTGCTGGGAAAGACCAGGACTTTGGCCGGGGCGAGTTCCCCTTCGCCAATTCCATCAGCGGCGACCTGACGCACGAGCCTAACCCCAACCTAGGCCCCCTGGACCAGCCGCCTTATTACGGTCTACCCCTGGAACCGGCGGCCACTGGCTCCACCGGTCTCATGACCAACGAATTCGCCCAAGTGTTGCACGTGCGGGGCCAGCCCATACCGGGACTCTACGCCTGTGGCAGCACCAGCGCCCATTTCTACGGCATCGGCTACCAAGCAGGCTGTGAGCTAGGCGGCGCCATGACCTTCGGCTATCTGGCGGCCAAACACGCCGCAGCAGAGTAACTCGCAAAGGGAAGAAAGAGTCCCTTCCCTCATCATCCTTTCGCGGAAAGGGGGAAGGTTAGGATGGGGCACCCCTCATTCCTACTAAATCAATTCTCCCGAGAAGCTAAAAACCGCTGCAGAATCAGCATCGCCGCAGTCTCGTCCACCGACGCCCGGTCCCTTGAAGGCTGCACCCCGGACTCCCGCAGCAGTCCCTCAGCTTCAACGCTGGTGTAGCGCTCGTCCACCTCGTAGATTGCAAGGGATTTTTCGCTGATGGTCCGGCGTAGGGCTCGGATGAAACCGCGGGCCAATCTCACAGCCTCTCCAACTTTGCCGTCCAAGGTGTAGGGGATGCCAACGACGACGCCCTGGGCCTGGTGCTCTTTGGCCGAGTCGATGACCTTCTGGACGTCTTGGGCCAGTTTGCTGCGGACGATGTGGCCCGCCGGCAACGACATTCCGCCCGGTCCGCTGACCGCCAGACCGATGCGGCGCTCACCAAGGTCGAGGGCGATCAGTTTCGGCTGCTCCGCCATCGCCGATCTAAGAAAGCCCCTGGCGTACCAAAGCTGGAACACGACTCAGAGCTTCATCTACTTTTTCAGGCTGCTTTCCGCCGGCTTGGGCCATCTCGGGACGTCCACCGCCGCCGCCACCCATGACCTTGGCGGTGTCTCGGGCGAGATTTCCGGCGTGCAGGCCCCGTTCCACCAGGTCCGGGGTGACCATAGTGATCAGGATGGGGCTGCCCTCCACTACTGCGGCCAACGCCACCACGACACTGCCCAGCTTGTCCTTGAGGAAGTCGCCCATCTCCCGCATGCCGTCGGCGCTGGCGGCCGAGGTACGTCCGGCCACCACCTTGGCGCCATCAACGTCCTGGACCTGTTTCAGTAGTTCCTCGGCCTCGTCCCGCAGCGAAGTCTTCTGGAACCCTTCCAATTGCTTCCGGAGGTCGTCGTTCTCCTGCATGAAGCTGTCCAACCGGGCTTCCAGGTCGGCAACAGGAGTCTGGAGCTTTTTAGATAACGCTTCCAGACGGTCAGACTGCTGCACAAATAATCCTTCCGCAGCCCTTCCAGTTACCGCCTCGATACGGCGCATACCGCCACCGATGCTGGACTCGCCCAGAACCACCAGCGCGCCCACCTGTCCAGTGGCAGAGACGTGGGTACCTCCGCAAACCTCGACGCTGAAAGCATCTTCGATTAAATGGGGCTCGGGTGCCATAGTGACCACCCGCACCACGTCGCCGTAACGGTCTCCGAAAAAGGCCAAAGCGCCCTCTCGGACCGCCTCGCTGTAACTGGTCTCATGGAAGGTCACAGACAGGTTGCCGCGCACTTTGTCGTTGGCCAGAGATTGGACCGACAGCAATTCATCACGGGTCAGAGCGCTCACGTGGCTGAAGTCGAAGCGCAGCCGTTCCGGGGCCACGAATGAACCGGCCTGCCGGACGTGGGCTCCCAGCACCGAGCGCAGAGCCGCGTGCAGGATGTGGGTGCCACTGTGGTTCCGGGATGAGTCCAGGCGGCGCGCCGCTTCAACTGAGGCTGTGACCGCGTCGCCAACGGATATTTCGCCCTGGTCGACCATCCCTAGCTGGACTATCAGCCCCGCCACCGGACTCTGAGTATCCGCCACTATGACGACACCGTTGGGGCCGCTGATAACGCCCCGGTCTCCCAACTGCCCGCCGCCCTCTGCGTAGAAGGGGGACTGGCTGATCACTATTTCTACTTGCTGCCCCTGGGTGGCGTGGTCTACGGATATGCCGCCTGAAAGTATGGCGGCGATTTTGGCGTCCTGCTCAATCAGGTTGTAGCCCACGAACTCGCTGGCGTCCAGACCCAAGTCCGAGTAGGAGGTCTGCATCTCCATAGCGCCGGAGAACGAGCCAGAGGAGCGGGACTGCTCTTTTTGAGCGTCCATCTCCCTCTCGAAGCCCTCCATGTCCACTTCCAGGCCGTGTTCTTTGGCAATCTCGGCTGTAAGTTCCGGCGGGAAGCCGTAAGTGTCGTAAAGGGTGAAAATCTCGTTCCCTGTGAGCAACTCCTCCATATCTCCTACCGCTTTCCGGTAGGCCAGTTGGAGGTCGTCGCCTAGAACTTGATATGACTCAGATCGCTTCATCAAGGCCATATGAGCTAACACCGCTCCAGCGTTTTCACCCTCCTTGTCTTCGAAAACATATAGGTCGTCGATACCAGTTAAATTGGTTCCCGCAGGAGAAACAATACCCGTCTCAACTAAAGAATTCTCAAGTTCATTAGCGGATTTTGCCCGACCCTTGATCATGCCATTCAGTATGTCGATACCCCGTTCATAAGCCTCGGCAAACCCTTTCTCCTCAAGACTGATGACCCGCTGTATGAACTCATGGTTCTGTGAGAGTTCTTTGTAGACTCCGTTGAATTGGGGGATGACTGATTCGACGACCTCGGTCAGGAACGCTTCTTCGAGGCCTAGTTGGCGTCCGTAGCGGATGGCGCGGCGGATGACCCGGCGAAGGACGTAGCCCCGGCCTTCGTTACCCGGCACCACGCCGTCGCCGATCAGGAAGGCGGCCGCGCGGGCGTGCTCGACGACCACCCTCATGGCGTAGTCGGTGTCAGTGTCTTTCCCGTAGGTCTTGCCGGTCAGTTGGCTAACCCGGTCAATGATGGGAACGAAGAGATCAGTCTCGTAGATATTATTCTTGCCTTGTAGGATGACCATCGCCCGTTCCAGGCCCATGCCAGTGTCCACGGATGGAGCGGGTAAGGGTGTCCGGTCGCCACCGGTGTCCTGGTAAAACTGCATGAAGACGAGGTTCCACAGCTCCACGAATCGTTCGCAGTCGCAGTTGGGGTGGCAGCCGTTAATGGGCTGTGCCTCCCCGGACTTCAACTCGCTGCGGAACTGGGCGGTGAGGTCATCGGGCGGCATCATCCGGCCGTCGTGGCAACCCTTCTCCGAGCCGCCGTCATAGTGGACCTCGGAGCAGGGGCCGGTGGGTCCTTCGTTGCCAGCCGGGCCCCACCAGTTATCCTTGTCGCCGTAGCGGTAGATGCGCTCCGCAGGGACGCCGACCTGGTCCCGCCAGATGGCGTAGGCTTCATCGTCGCCCAGGTGGATGGTGACATAGAGACGCTCTGGGTCCAGCTTGAATAGCTCGGTGACCAACTCCCAGCAGAAGCCCACCGCGCCCTTTTTAAAATAATCGCCGATGCTAAAGTTACCCAGCATCTCGAAGAAGGTCAGGTGTTTGTGGTCGCCCACCTCGTCGATGTCGGTGGTGCGGAAGCTCTTCTGGCTGCTGGTCAGCCGCTTGGACGGCGGGGTTTGCTCGCCCATGAAGAAAGGCTTGAACGGCACCATACCGGCGCTGGTGAAAAGCAGGGTCGGGTCGCCAGCCGGTACCAACGAGGCCGAGGGCATATGCTGGTGCCCTTTGCTCTCAAAAAACTTGATGAAAGAATCTCTGATCTGGTCGCCGTTCATTGTTTACCTTTCGGGGTCTTCCTTTGGGTATTTCTGGTTTTTCATTAACTGGGCTGCCGAGCCGGTCAAAACTCTCTTTGGCGTCGAAAACAGGTCGCCAAAATTACGGAATACGCTCTACGAAGGGGTTGGATTGAATTGTATTTGACTACGTATAGGCAGTCAACGGTTACCGCCGCTGACTGGCCCGGAAATGAGATGACAGGTGGCCCATGGCATATTGCTTTTCAGTTGGCATAATCTTGCTTGACCATAAAGGTTGACACCCTTAAGATTTAGTTGACGGGCGCGAATTTTCGGTCTCCGAACGCGTCCACTGTCGGTGTAGTAGGAGGTGTTGATGGACTCCAGCATTATCGGCAAGATTGAAAAGGCCAGGCAATACGCTGAAGAGAAAGACCGAGTAAATATCACGAGTTTCGCCGCGACATTCAAAGGCAACCACGACCAGTACGATGTCCGGTTTGAGGACGGCGCCTGGCGTTGTGAATGCCATTTCTTCGCCAACAGGGAAGTTTGCAGCCACACCATGGCCCTCCAACGAATCCTGGACGAGATGCTGACCGATCAGCCCGAGCCGGTAGAGACCAACTAAGTCACCCGGCTAACATTCCAAGGAGACGACCATTGCGGTCCGGGAAACGGGCCGCATGCGAACCATGTCGTGATAAAGGGCCTCCAAATTTTCAGGAGGCCCTTTTATTTTGCCGATTGGCACTCGCCCTCACCGCTGTTAGTATTTGGCCGGTAACCAACCTGCCCTGCCCTTCATGAAATACCGGAAACACAGTAAAACACCGCCGGCTTCCAGATAGATTTGCACGAACCTCCCCCAAATAACCCATCGGTTGAACAGAGCGGTTTCGGAATTCCGCCCGCCCTCCGTTATCCGGCCTACCGGGCCTATTGGCTGGGTCTGTTGGCGTCGGTCAGTGGGTTCCAGATGTTCCGGGTTGGGCAGGGTTGGCTGATCTACGAGATCACCGGCGACCCTTGGTCCCTGGGCTTGGTCGGTGCGGCCAACGCGATCCCAGCCATATTCTTCAACCTCTTTGGCGGGGTCTTCGCGGACCGCTTGGACAAGCGCCGCCTGATCATCTTCACGCAGCTCACCACAGGCAGCCTGATATTTCTTCTGGCCACGCTCACATTACTGAGCGTGGTGGAGTCTTGGCATGTATTGGTGGTTGCCCTCTTGGCTGGCGGAGTGGAGGCGTTCGACAATCCGGCCCGCCAGGCGCTCTATCCCCACCTCATAGATCGCAAGGTAATGATGAGCGCGGTGGCGATGAACTCAGTAATCTGGCAGGGCACCCGGATCGTGGCCCCCGGCATCGCTGGGATTCTGATCGACCTGATCAACACCCAATCGGCCATGTACATATCCGGGATGGGGTTCGTAGTGCTGGCTGTGGTGATGGCCCGTCTCAAGGTCCCGCCCATTCCCCGGGGAGCCATCGGCAACCCGATCCAGGACATTCAAGAGGGCTTGAAGTTCATCAAGGTCAATTCCATATTCGCGTTCTTGATCGGTATGACCTTTTTCAATAGTTTCTTCGGCATGGCCTACGTCATGCTGATGCCCATATTCGCCGTGGACATTCTTGAAGTGGGCGCCAAGGGACAGGGCCTGCTGCTTGGCATGTCTGGGGCCGGAGCCCTGATCAACACCTTGTACATCGGCGCTAGAGGCGCCGTGCCCAACCGCGGCCTGGCCATCATCGGCGGGGCGGTCTTATTCGGCCTGGCGGTGGCAACGTTCGCCCTGACCGCCGAATACGTAGGATCCCTGTTGCTAGCCATGGGCATCATGTTCGTCGTGGGAATCTTTAATTCCGTTTACATGATCTCCATCCAGAGTTCGCTACAGATCATGGTTCCAGACCGGATGCGGGGACGGGTCATGGGGTTCTATGGTATGACCTGGAGCATCATGCCCCTGGGCGGGTTGCAGGCCAGCGCGTTGACAAGTTTATTCACCGCGCCCATCGCCATCGCCGCCGGGGGTCTGGCCGTGGCCCTCTTCGCCCTGGGCCCGGCCACCGTCAACCCCAGAGTGCGAAATTTGAGTAGCCATCTATCACCGATAACCGACGAACCCGCAGAAGCTGAAGATGTCTCAAGTTGACGCCCGTTGACAGGGTGGAGTGCGCCATCTACACTCCTATGTGGCCTGAATTTCTAAACTTAATCCCTGAAGATTTCTGTAGATATTAGTAGGTTTCTGGAGCCTTGTTCCAGAGATTTCCCCGTTATTAAAATGACAATCACATCGCGCCACGAGTCCACTCAGTGAATGGCCACATCCAATCGGCGAACTGACATTTCGATAAAGATAACCGGCAAAACAAAAATAGACTAATTCCCGGAGAGAACTTGGAATTCCTAGTCGTTGGACTAAACCACCGGACCGCGCCCGTTGAAGTCCGGGAACGCCTTTCGCTGAACAAAGAGCAACTTCCCGAAGCTCTTAGCGCTATGAACAGTCACGGCGCGTCCGGTGTTATCCTGTCCACCTGCAATCGTTCCGAGTTCTACACCCTAGAACTGCCCGAGGAAGCGGCCAGTGCTGAAGCCGGGGCCGACCGCGTGAAACAATTCTTGGTAGGGCGGTTCGGCATCTCGCTGCTGGACGTTGACCGGTATCTCTACGTGTATCGCGGATACGACTGCATCCACCACTTGTTCCGGGTGGCCTCCAGTCTCGATTCCATGATCCTGGGTGAGGAGCAGATAATCGGCCAGGTCCGCGACGCCTACGAGGCCGCAACCACCGCTGGCACCGCCCAAGGCCCCTTGGCCCAGCTATTTCAGCAAGCTTTGCGTGTTGGCCGCAGGGTCCGACGCGAGACCGGGATCAGCAGAAACGCCCTCTCGGTGAGCAGGGCTTGCGTCGAGATGGCCAAGTCGGTGCTGGGTGACCTCTCCAGCAGCCGGGTCTTGGTTGTGGGCGCTGGCGAGGCCGGAGAACTGGCCGCCGAGGTGCTAAGCCTGTCCGGAGTGACCGACATCACCGTGACCAACCGCACCTTCCAACGCGCGGAAGAGCTGGCCGCCAGCCTCTCTGCCCAAGCCATAACCTTCGATGGGATGCCCAAAGCTCTACGCGAGTCGGACATCGTCATCGGCTGCACCGGGTCTCCCGGATATGTGCTGGAAGCCGGCCTGATCGGCGACACCATGGCCGTCCGCCCCGAACGGCCCCTCTTGCTCATCGACATCGCCGTTCCCAGAGACATAGACCCCGAGGCCGCCCAGGTGCAGAACGTGTTCTTGAACGATGTCGACGACCTGGAATCGGCGTCCCAGGCCAGTAGGGACAAGAAGGTCGAGGAAGCCGAGTGGGCCGAGGAATTGGCCACCGACGAAGCCCAGCAGTTCCGCCAGTGGTGCTTGGATCTGGAAGCCCTGCCCACCGTGATCGAACTGCGCGACCGGGCGGACCAAATCCGTTCCCTGGAACTGCACAAAACAGTGCGGAAGCTCAACGGTAAGCTGGACGCCGAAGGTCTGGAGTCGCTGGACGCCATGACCCGGGCTATCGTGAACAAACTGCTGCACGACCCGACCATGTTCCTGAAAGAGCGAAAAGGCCCCGAGGAACTTCAGATCGCCCGGGACATTTTTCACCTGAGCGAAGAAGGCCCTAAAAGCCCTGATTAATCCTTGTTAACCCCTTCAGGTAACCACTTCAGGGCTTCTTACCGCTTCTCCCCCTGCCCTCACATCGTGAAACCGGCTATAATAACACACCGGTAACATCGGTATTGTCATGTCATTAGTCGAGAAATACGCCCTACTTCCAGACGAGATCGACCGCCTAAGCATCGAAGTCGTTGAAGCCAGCCTGCCCCAGTTAGACGGCCTCACGCCCGAAGAGCGCTACGTGGTGTGCCGCATTGTGCGGGCCGAAGGTGACCCCGAGATAGCCAAAGCCGTGGGATTCAGCCCCGGCGCGGTGGATATCGGCATCGCCGCCATCAAAGCCCAGGCGGCCGTGGTCACAGATGTGCGCATGGTGGAGGTCGGCATATCCAAGGCCCTGCTAGGCAAGTGCGGCATTACGACCCACTGCCAGATCGACACGCTCAACACCGCAGAACGGGCCAAATCCGACGGCACCACCCGTTCCGTGGCGGCCATCCGAGAACTGACGCCCCAACTTAGCGGCGCCATCGCCGTGGTCGGGAACGCCCCCACCGCCCTTCTGGCACTGCTGGACATGGTGGATTCAGGTGAGGTCACCCCCGCGCTGGTCATCGGCATGCCGGTGGGCTTCATCGCCTGCGCTGAGTCCAAGGCCGAACTGAAAAACGTTGACGTGCCCTACATCTCCATCTGGGAGAAGCGCGGCGGCAGTTCAGCGGCAGCGGCCACGGTCAACGCTCTGCTGGGACTGGCCCTCAAAGAGGTTTCTTTGTGAACGAACTTGAGAACGGTAAAGAAAATGGCAACGACCGCTGGGGAGTGGTCTTGCTGGGACACGGCAGCCAACGCGGCACCAGCAAAGCCGAGTGCTCTTGCGCCTGGCTTCAGTCAAAGACTCCGTCAGGGGAGTCGGCTGGAACTCCGGTTTGGTGCCAAGACTGCCCCAGCACGCCAGACGGCCTGAAACAAGCGGCCAACCGGCTACAAGGGATGCTGGAGCTGGATCAGTCGCAGATGGTCCTATCATGTCTAGAATTTCTTGAGCCATTCCCTCCGGAAGCGGTCAAGATGCTGGACGACCGGGGCATCCACAACGTTGTTCTGGCCCCGTTTCTGCTGGGCAACGGCAAACACGCCACCCTAGAGATGGAAGAGATCATCGAAGAAGTCCGCGGTCAATTGCCGGGGATCCAACTGCACCTGGCCGGCGGCCTGGGGTTGGACCCGAACCTGGCTGACCTGGTGGTGCAGAGAGTCCGGGAACTAGAAGCCGGGGACTCCACCGTTTTAGGCCAAGGAACCGGTCCTAAGGGCATCCTGCTGGTCAAGGCGGGCACCAAGACCGAATACGACGATTGCATCTGGCTGGAAGAACTGGGCCAACTGATCGAAGGGAAACTGGGCGCGGACTACGCTGTAGCGGTGGCCCAGTCCCATTACGGTGACCCCACCATGGATGCTGCAGCCGCCGAGCTGGCCGAAACACGCAACGTCTCGTCCATCATGTGTGTCCCCTATCTATTCTTTCCGGGCATCATCCTGCAGAGAAACGTCATCGGCGGCATGGAGCTGATCAAAGAGCGGTATCCCGATGTCGTCATGTCTGTGACGCCTCCCCTGGGTATCGACGACAAGATTGTGGCCATCACCGCCAACCGTGTGCGGCAAGTTTGGAGTCAGGCGGCGTCATGAGCCCGGCCAAGCCCAGGCCTGAGAGTGACTACAGCCGGCCGACGGTACGGGGCAAGGGATTGCGGACCGGGTACACCACCGGCGCCTGCGCCACCGCTGCAACCAAAGCGGCCATCACTGCTCTTCTGACCGGAAACCCCGTCGACAAAGTGACCATCCACCTGCCGATGGGCAAAGACGTCGAATTCACCATAAACCGCTGTGAGTGGACGGACAGAACCATGGGCAGCGAAAAAGTCCTCTGCTCGGTTATTAAAGACGGCGGTGACGACCCAGACGCGACTCACGGAGCGGAGATCTGCGCCACAATTAGCCTCGGTCCAGCGACAGAAGAAGGTCTGACCATCACTGGCGGGGTCGGCGTCGGCATAGTTCACTTCCCCGGCACCGGCATCCCGGTGGGCGAACCGGCCGTAACCCGAGTGCCCCGGCGGATGATCATCGAACACGCTCTCGAAGCCGGCAAGGCCCACGGCATCGAGCCAGGCAAGGGCATCATCGTGGAACTGTCAGTTCCCACCGGCGAAGAAATCGCTCTGAAGACCACCAACGCCCGACTTGGCGTTATCGGCGGCATATCCATCCTGGGCAGCACCGGCGTGGTCCAGCCTTACTCCACCGCCGCCTGGCGGGCCAGCGTGAACCTGGCCGTCGACGTCGCCGCCACCAACAACATCAACCACATGGTGCTGGCCACCGGCCTGGCCAGCGAAGCCTTTACCAAGAACCACCTAGACCTGCCGGATATGGCCTACGTGGGTATCGGGATATTCAGCGGCTCGGCCATTAAACGTTGCGTGGCCCGAGGATTCAAACGCGCGACCCACGTGGGCATGGTCGGCAAGTTCTCCAAGATGGCCATGGGGCATTTCGTGACCCACGTGGCCGGCAACAAGGTGGACACAACTTTCCTGGCCGGACTGGCCGGACAATGCGGCGCGTCCAAGAAACTTCAAAAAGAGATGGCTGCGACCACCTCGGGCCGCCACTTAGGCGAGATCGCGTTGGCCAACAGCCAACTCTCCTTGTTCACACTGCTCAGTCAGATGGTCTGCGACGAGAGCCACAAGCTACTGGGAGACGATGCGAACAAATTGATTGTCGATGCCATGTGCTTCGACTTTGACGGCACGCTTTTGGGCTACGCCTCTACTTCCCCCGAAGGCATCCCTATGACCTCCGCAACAGGGGCGACACAACGTGGTTAAGGATTTGTCGGAAATACGCCGGTCTCTCGGTCTCCCGGACGACGCTTTCGAGCAGCGCCGCCCCAGCAAGGGCCAAATCACCAAGCGGGAAGTACGGGCCGTCAGTCTTTACTCAATGGGTCTCCGGGCGGATAGCGTGGTCTGGGACATCGGCGCGGGCACCGGGTCCGTGTCCGTGGAATCAGCCCTCATAGCCAACCGTGGCCAAGTATTTTCCATCGAACGCGACACCGATTTCCTGCCCCTATTGGAAGCCAATGTGGCCCAATGGGGCGCCGAAAACGTTCACATCGTGGCCGGAGAAGCCCCTGGTGTGCTGGAAGACCTGCCTAGTCCCGACTCGGTCTTCGTCGGCGGCAGTGGCGGCAACCTGTCCGAGATATTGGAGTACACCGTCACCCGTCTCAACCCTGATGGAACGATCGTGGTCAATCTGGCGGTGCTGGAACGCACATCGGAAACCTACCGCCAACTCACCAGGCTAGGGCTGTCTGCTGACATCACCCAGGTTGCCGCCTCCAGGGGCAAAAAGATGCCCGACGGCGCGGTGCGGCTGGAGTCGCTCAACCCGGTTTTCATCGTCTCCGGACGGCGCGGAAACTAGGCAGCCGCTATGCCAGAAACATCCACTACATTCGGCTGTCTATACGGCATTGGTGTCGGCCCTGGCGACCCCGAACTGCTGACCCTGAAAGCCCTGAAAGCCCTGCAAAAAGTCCCGGTCATCTGCGTGCCCCAGGCCGCCAACCGGCGAGACAGCTACGCACTGACCATCGTCAAAGAATATGTAAAGCCAGAGCAAGAGATCCTGCGGGCCCCATTCCCCACCGACGACGCCAAGGGCGCGGCCCAAGTCTGGCGTGAAGCCTCGGAATTGGTGGCCGGGCATCTGAGCAAAGGGCAGGATGTGGCCTTCCTCACTGAGGGCGACCCAATGCTTTTCAGCACTTTCTCCTACGTGTTAACCGGGGTCCAGGAATTGTGCCCGGAGGCCCCCGTAGTGATCATCCCCGGTGTATCATCGGTGATGGCTGCGGCGGCCAGTTCGGGGGTGCCACTGGTCACCCACGGGCAGCGGCTGGCCATCCTGCCGGCGGCCTACGGGTTGGACGACCTGTCAGATGCCACATCCAATTTTGATACGGTAGTATTGATGAAGGTCAGCCCCAATATCGTGAAAACATTGGCGGAACTGGAAGAACTCGGGCTAACCGGACAGAGCACCTACGTGCGCCGCGTCAGCACCGACCGCGAGAAAGTCATCAAAGACGTGACGAAGATAACGGAAGAAGACATGGACTACTTCTCACTTCTCATAGTCAAAGGGAATCCCCCAAACAAACCCCGGCAATAATCTAAGGACGAAAGAATGATCCAAACCAAAGGCAAGGTCTATATAGTCGGAGGCGGACCGGGAGACCCGGAACTGCTGACACTGAAAGCAAAGCGAATCATCGAGTCGGCCGACGTGGTGATCTTCGCCGATTCTCTGGTGCCCCCGGAAGTGGTGGGGTTCGCCAAAGGAGGCGCCAAGGTCGTCGGCAGCAAAGAGATGAACCTGGACGAGATAATGGAGCTTGAATTGAGCTCTGTCCGCGAGGGCAAGACCGTAGCCCGCGTGCAGAGCGGCGACCCCTCGATCTACGGGGCCATCCTGGAGCAGATACGTATTCTGGAGAAAGAAGGCGTCGAATTCGAGATCATCCCCGGAGTCAGCGCAGCCTTCGCCGCAGCGGCAGTTCTGAAATCCGAACTCACCGTCCCAGAGAAATCCCAGACCGTGATCATGACCCGGATGGAGGGCCGGGTGGCCATGCCCGAGGGCGAGCAGATCAAAGACCTGGCAGTCCACGGTTGCACCATGGTCATCTTCCTGAGCATCACCCGGATGACCAAGGTCGTCGGTGAGCTTACGTCCTCCGGGTACACCGAAGACACCCCGGTGGCCGTGGTCTACCGTGTGGGATGGCCGGACGAACTGGTGATCCGGGGCACGTTGAAAGACATCGCCGACAAGGTGCGGGCAGCCAAGATTACCCTGCAGGCCCTGATCATAGTGGGCGACGCCGTTGACCCTGGATTGGACGCTGCTGGAGCGGTTTCCCACCTGTATTCCGCCAATTACACCCACCGTTACCGGAAGGGCTCTGGGACCCAGGCCAGTGGCAATGGAAAAGGATAACATCCCAGAAAATGCGGGCGATGGCAAAACGGCCATCATCGCCCTCACGCGCAACGGGGCAAGCATGGCGCGGAAGCTGGCTGGGTCTTTAGGTCGCGAATCCACACTGTTCATCGACCGCCGCTTTCGCGAGGATGGCGACACCGGAGAGGCCTTCGACCTGCCGCTAAGACCCGTGGTGAAACGAGCCTTCGCCGAGTATTCCAGTCTGGTGCTGTTCTTATCCGCCGGGGCCACGATCCGGCTACTGGCGCCATTATTGGAGAGCAAACAAGTTGATCCGGCGGTGGTCTGCGTCGACGACGCCGGCAGCTTCTGCGTGAGTCTTATCTCTGGGCACGTGGGCGGGGCCGACAAGCTGGCCCAGGAAGTGGCGCAACATCTGAGGGCCAGGGCAGTGATAACGTCGGCCTCCCACGCCTCGGGCACCCTGGCTGTGGACCTGCTTGGGCGGGAGTTTGATTGGCGGTTGGTGGCCGATTCCACCGCTATCACCCGCGCCAGCGCCGCCGTCATCAACGGCCACCCGGTCGGCGTCTGGCAGGGAGCGGGTGAGCCCGGCTGGTGGCCCAAAGAAAATCCGCTGCCGGAAAACATCACGGGGTATCCGGCGCTGGAAGACCTGGCCGCTTCGGCCTGTGCCGCGGCGCTGGTGATCACCGACAAGACAGACGCCTTAGACACGCTGCTGGCGGACAAGATCACGGTGGTCTACCGGCCCCGGAGCCTGGTGGTGGGCATGGGTTGCCGCAGGGGAGTCCCGGTGGAGGAGCTAGAGTCGCTGCTGGCCGAGACTTTTCAGGAGAACGGGCTGTCCCTGGACTGCCTGGCTGAGATCGCCACCGCCGAGATCAAACGAGGCGAGCCGGGACTTGAGCAACTGGCCGAACGTCACGGAGTGCCCCTGTCCTTCCTCCAGGGTGAGGAGCTGAACCAAGTATTTGAGACCGACCCTGGAGCCATCACCTCCAAGTCGGAGCGGGCCCACGGGCTGGTCGGTGTCTGGGGGGTGGCCGAGCCGGCCGCGCTTTTGACCGCTGATGCAGAAGAATTATTGGTAACCAGAAAAAAGACCGCCAGGGCGACCATCGCCGTGGCTCGAAAGAATTTCAACACGACCTAACGCCGTGGGGAGCGCAAGTTAATGACCACCGCATCCGGAAAGACAGGCAAGATACATCTGGTTGGCCTCGGCCCTGGGGACGCCCAATACCTGGCACCCGCGGCCTCGCAGGCGCTGGCCGAGAGCGATGTTATCGTCGGATTCAGGGCCTATATCCAGCAGATCGAAGGCCTGACCGCCGGGAAAGACGTGGTCTCCATGGAACTGGGCCAGGAATTGGAGCGGGCGGAAGCGGCGGTAGACTCGGCCTATGCGGGCAATACCGTGGCGGTGGTGTCTTCGGGCGATGCCGGCATCTACGGCATGTCCGGCCCGGTGTTCCGGGTGCTCACCGACCGCGGTTGGGACGGCCAGACCCCGATGGTGGAGACGGTGCCAGGGGTGTCGGCGATGCAGGCGGCGGCGGCGGTGCTAGGGTCGCCGTTGATGCAAGACTTCTGCGCCATCAGCCTTAGCGACCTGCTTACACCTTGGGCGAAGATTCGGGGACGGCTGGAGGCGGCGGGCCAGGGCGATTTCGTGGTGGCCCTCTATAATCCGCGCAGCCAGCGCCGCCAGACTCAGCTTCTGGAAGCCCAGGAGATACTGCTTAAGCACCGGCCGGGAGACACTCCGGTGGGCATCGTGGGCGACGCGTTTCGGCCCGGACAGCGCGTGAAAATCACCAGTCTCCAGGACCTGGAAAAGGATGCCGAGTCCGTGGACATGGTCACCATTGTCGTGATCGGGAATTCCACCACCTACCTCCACAGCGGAAAGGTAATCACACCCAGGGGCTACGAGGAAAAGACCAGGGCCCGGTAGTCCTTCAACGGGACTACATCGGGCCTCGACAACCCCCGGTCCACAACCGTTCAACCCTGGTTTAACCCCTCACACCAGCGCCGGTTTCCCAGATTCCATAACGGTAATCACACGTTTCTCACACCATCATGCACGGTAGGCGCGGTAGTCTTAAATCAGACAATTCTGGACTTCACCATTAAGCATAAAGTCCGGTGGCCATTGGACCGCCCTGGAGGCGGTGATTGCTGTTAGGAAATAAGATATTGGTCGTTGACGACGAGCCGAACATCGTTCGGTCATTGACCTTTATCCTCAATGAGGGTGGTTACGACGTCTCCATCGCTGGCGACAGCGTACAAGCGATGTCGGTGATTCGTGACTCCAAACCCAACATCCTGATCCTCGACGTGATGGTGTCCAACATGAGTGGGTACGGCGTGTGTAGCGAGATCAAGTCGGGCCCCGAATCAAGGGATATCCACGTGGTGATGTTGACCACGAAAGACCAATATGGTGACCGCGAAGCCACGCTATCCCGGGGCGCCGATGAGTACATCAGCAAGCCTTTCAGCCCTATCGAGATATTGGCCAGGCTGTACGGCAGAAATTCATGGGCATAATCGACAGCGAAAGCGACCGCTTCACCGGGCTGGTCGACGATGTGCTGGACCTGGCCCGTATCGAGTCGGGCCAGACGGTATGGGAAACGTCCCAAGTCGACCTGCCCGGCGCTATAGAAGCCGCCATAGACCTCACCCACGCTCTAACCCTTCCGAAGAACGTTACGGTGAAGATAGGTCCCGGCAATGGCGTCCCACGATTGAATCCGACACCGATAAGTTGGTCCAAACGACCACGAACCTGCTGAGCAACTCCATCAAATTCACCCCCAGCGGTGGGCTAATCCATGTGCAGTGCCGTTTGCCGCCCAGCTCTAGCCAGGCCAATCGCGTGAATATGGTCGAGGTTAGCGTGTCAGACAACGGACTGGGCATACCCGTAACCGAGCACGGCCGGATATTCGACCGGTTTCAGCAAGCCGAATCGTCTCTTTCCGACGGACCTGCCGGGGCCGGGCTGGGGTTAGCCATCAGCAAAGAGATAGCGGTGCATCGGGGTGGAAAGACCTGGGTCGAGAGTGAACCGGACGAAGGCAACACTTTCTTCTTCACTGTGCCGGTGGCAGACGCCACAAACTAGGCGCCTGGCATTTCCCAACGGCAAACTACCCATTATCTGGTCCTACGTGCGCTTACCAAATAGACCGTGTACAATCTCGTCCACCTTTGACGACTAGTCATGACTGAGGAGCGCGAGTTCACAATGAAACGAAGCGAGTCCCGGATCCTTACCACTCACACCGGAAGCCTGCCCCGCTCCCCTGAACTGCAGGAATTACTCCGCTCCAGGCTCGATCCCAAGGAGGGCGAAGCAGAAGAGTTTATCGCCGGTGTGAAAGACGGCGTGGCCGACGTAGTCGCCAAACAGGCATCCATCGGCATCGATGTCATTAACGACGGCGAGCAGGGCCGGGTCCAATACGCCACCTACGTGAAGGACCGGTTGACCGGCTTCGATGGCGAGCAGATCCTCCGAGCCCGCCCGCGGAAAGACATGTTGGACTTCCCCGAATTCGCCGCTCAAAGCGGTGTATCATCATCGGCCACCATCCCTTGGCCCGCCTGCACCGGCCCCATAACGTGGAAGGACAAAGACGCTGTGCAGCGGGACATCCAGAGGCTCAAGTCAGCCACTGCCGGCGTGCAGTCAGAAGAGGTTTTCATGACCGCCGCCTCTCCTGGAGTCATCGCCAACTTCCTGGTCAACGAGCATTACCCGACGGACGAGGCCTACCTATACGCTCTGGCCGAGGTGATGAAGGACGACTACAAAGCCATCGTCGACTCCGGCCTGCTGTTGCAGATCGACTGTCCCGACCTGGCCATGACCAGGATCACCGAGTTCTCGCACCTAAGCCAAGAAGAGTTCATCAAAGTAATCGAGATGCATGTGGAAGTGCTGCAATACGCTTTGGCCGGGCTCGCTCCGGACCGGATGCGGCTCCACCTTTGCTGGGGAAACACCGAGGGGCCCCATCACTACGATGTCCCCCTGCGAGAGATCGTCAACATCGTCTTAACGGCCCCTCCCCTGGCCATCTCGTTCGAGGGCGCCAACCCCCGCCACGCCCATGAGTGGAAAGTATGGCAGGACGTGAAACTCCCCGAAGACAAAGTGATAATCCCCGGCGTGTTGGATACGACCACCAACTTCATCGAGCACCCTGAGTTGATCGCCGAGAGGATCGTCCGCTACGCTGGCGTGGTCGGCAAGGAGAACATGATGGTCGGCAGCGACTGCGGCTTCGGCACCTCAGCTTGGGGACGCCGAGTGGAATCGCGCATTGCCTGGGCCAAACTTGAGTCAATGGTGGAGGGCGCGCGGCTAGCTAGCCAAGAACTCTGGTAAGAGTTGGCCGCATCTCCAGAAGACTCGATGGCCTAGGAACCGTCATCGTCTGAGGCCTTCGCCCCCGAGCATCCACTGCGCTGGCGCATGCTGGCCTTCTTGTCTGTGGCCATGGTATTCGCTCTAACCGTCTGGTTCAGTACCAACGCCATCGCGCCCGCATTGGAAGTCGAGAAAGGGTTCTCCACCGGCGACATCGCCTGGCGGACCATCGCCGTCCAGATCGGCTTTGTCATCGGCACATTGATCCTCGCCATCACCAAGTTAGCCGACGTTTTCAACACTCGCAAGGTCTTCACCGGGCGCACGGTGTTGGCTGGGGTGTTCCACGCGGCGCAGGTGTTCATGCCGGGAGGTTTCGCCACCGCCCTGGTGTTGCGGGTGCTCAACGGGGTATTCCTGGGCGGCGTCTACCCACCGGAGATGAAGATAATATCCGGCCCGTTTCTCTCGGGCCGAGGCATCGCCGTCGACGTCATGATCGCAGCCCTGACGCTGGGTTCTGGCTCCCCTCTCCTGCTCCGTTCCATCTTCGTTGCTCAGTGGGAGCTCGCCTTCTACCTGAATTCCGGGCTGGCCGTAGGGGCTGCGGCCGTCGTTTATTTCCTGGTACAAGATGGGCTGTTGGACGTTCAGGCAAGAAAGTTCAATCCCGGCTACATCTTGGAGACGGTCAGGGTTAGGTCGACCAGGTTGGTCCTGTTCGGCTATCTGTGCCACATGTGGGAGCCCTACGCCATGTGGCCTTGGATTCCACCCTTCTTGGCCATTGTTTATGGGACCAAGAGCCTCATTGGAGACTCACTGGACCTCGTCAGCCTAGTCACGTTCTTGGTGTTTAGCCGGGGCGCTGGGCTGTATGACTGCCGGCATCTTCGCCGAGCGCAATGAATACACCGCCGCGACCAGTTAGGCGATAATCATCAGCGGGAGCATGGCGGTATTCATCGGGTTCCTGCCCGTGGAATGGAACATCGTGATCACCGTGGTGGCGATAGTCTGAGAGGCGTCGGTGGTAGCGGATTCGGCCCAGTTATCGACCACGTTGACCGAGCTATCGGATGACGATTACCGAGGGACTGCCTTGGCGTTTCAGACGGGGATCGGATTTCTATTGACCATCGCGCTCATTCGTTTCCTGACGGTGATGGCCGACTCGGTGGGTTGGGGATTGGCATTCGCTGTGTTGGCCATCGGACGGATCCTCCGGACCGCCGCCATGCTGCGGTTGTGGGCACTGCCCTAGGCGTCAGCCATGGCTTTGGAGCGGCGTGATTACGCCACGGGAAGAATCC
>CEQE01148264.1_pt1 | contig 37142 bp, 35 predicted proteins | sample 356201 | NCBI WGS metagenome assembly CEQE01 (sample SAMEA2619970, study PRJEB7988) | marine metagenome | biome: marine biome (ENVO:00000447); feature: mesopelagic zone (ENVO:00000213) & marine oxygen minimum zone (ENVO:01000065); material: "saline water (ENVO:00002010), including plankton...
AGTATTTAGCCTTGGAGGGTGGTCCCCCCAGATTCCCACAAGGTTTCCCGTGCCCCGTGGTACTTAGGTAATACGCCAGGAGTCTCATCCCTTTCGCCTACGGGGCTGTCACCCTCTGTGGCGGTCCTTCCCAGGATCCTTCGACTAGAGATAAGATTTGTAACTCCTTCGAGCCTCATAAGGGGGCTCTAGGCAATCCCTGCAACCCCAATACGACATAGGCCCTTATACCACTAAGTCATACTGGTTTAGGCTGATCCCCGTTCGTTCGCCACTACTAAGGGAATCTCGGTTGATTTACTTTCCTCGGGGTACTTAGATGTTTCAGTTCCCCCACTTGCCCTCCTCTCTCGAAAAAGAGGATTATCCGACTCAACACCGGATAGGGTTTCCCCATTCGGGTATCCCCGACTATGCCCGTTAGACGGCTCATCGAGGCTTAACGCAGCCTTACCGCGCCCTTCATCGGCTTTTGGTGCCAAGGCATCCACCGTAAGCCCTTAATAACTTGACCCACGCAAGGAACTTCGAACCTTGTGCGGGCATCTTTCTTTTCGAGCGTATATTTTTGTCACGTATTGCTACGCAACGTATTTTTTACGATTCGCGAACGTATCTACACGTCACGTATTGCTACGAGACACGATTATTACGTTAGTTACGCAGGACTAATTGCAGTTTCTTATTCTCTTGTTAATGTGCCACACACGAGAAACGACGGCCAGGGGTTTCCCCCGAACCGCCGTCCAGGTATCCCATTAGTTCAGCTTATTTCAGAAAAGTATCATCATTAAGCGAGACGCCGTTCTCCTGTGCGAGGTTCGATTATATGCCTGCCCACGACCAGAGTCAATAGTCTCCCGTGACCATTTTTGACTCCGGTAAATTTGGACCAACCGAATCCAGTTCCCTCTCCCGCGCACGGAGGAGGGTTAGGGTGGAGCCGATGCTTATCAACTAATCCAACTCGCTTGTACGAGAACGATGGGCCAAAACCTCTACCGCCCCTTCAAATCAGCCGGCCGCTTCTCCAAGAACGCCTGTACGGCCTCCTTGTGGTCCTCGGTCTTTCGCACCTGCTCCTGAGCCACCAGGGCCAATTCCAACGACTCTTCAAAGTCCATAGACAGGCTCTTGTGGACCAGGTATTTGGTCAGCGCGTGAGACTGAGTTGCCCCTTTTGCCAGCCGCGAGGCCAGCTCCAATGATGCGTCGAGCAGCTCATCGTCGGCAAACACTTTGCTGGCGATGCCCAAACGGTAAGCCTCCGCCCCATCGATGCGGTCACCGGTGTATTGCAGCAGTAGCGTGTTGCCCATGCCGATGAGCCGGGGCAATTGCCAGCAACTTCCGTCGCCAGGTATCAGCCCCATGCGGGCGAAGGCCTCGGAGAAGACCGCCTTCTCTGCGGTGTAACGGATATCGCAGGCTAAAGCGACGCCCATTCCCACACCTATGGCATGTCCATTAACGGCCGCTATTGACGGTTTTTGCAACTTGTGGATCCTGAGAGGGATCGAGCTGGCGCCTCCGCCAAAGGCCACCTTCTGCCCCCTAGATGCGTACTGACTCTCCATTTTGCCCCAGGGCAGCGTGTTGACTTCGGCATCAACCGAGCCAGCCTCCCGGTCCTCGATGCGTTGGTTGAAAACCCGGACGTTGGCACCGGAACAAAAAGACGGCTCGCTCCCAGTGAGCAGCAGCACCCGGAACGCCAGGTCGTCCTCAAAAATATCCAAACATTCCAAGACCTCTTTGGCCATTTCCGGACCCAGGGCGTTCCTCGTGGGAGGGTCGTGCATCGTAATGATGTAGACACCGTCCCGGTTTTCTGTCTTGATGAACTCGTAGGCCATGACTTTCACCTTCAGATATTCTCGTTTCGTCCCGGCTCGAATCGCCCGTGAAAACGGTAAAGGTCAAACAAAAAGCGCTTCGGCGCAGGCTCGGCACTTGATTAGGGAGAGTCCCATCAGTACACTCCGTGCAGCATATCATACGCACGTCTGAGCGTATTTCTAAGGGAATTCGAGGCCAGCCCCTGGAGGGTTATTCCCGGTGATTGAATGAAGACTGACATCGACACCAGCTTGCTGGAGTGCGTTCGCAAGATCGGCCCGGCACTCAAGGCCAACGTGGAGGAGGGCGAGCGATTGCACCGCCTTCCCGAAGAGTCGTTGGACGCCCTGTCCAGCTCGGGTCTGCTCACCATGCTGACTCCCAAAACCATGGGCGGCCTAGAGGTGGACCCAATTTCCTGGGCCACAGTGATCGAGGAAGCCGTGAAGTTCGACCCTGCGGCAGCATGGACGCTGACAAACCCGCTCATCTGGGCGTTCTTCTGCTCCCGGCTGCCCGACCAGGGGGCGGCCGAGCTATTGGGAGATGATCCGCGGGCGCTATTTGCCGCATCTATCACGCCTCCTATGAAGGCGGAGCCGGTGGAGGGCGGGTATCGCATATCCGGCGACGGCCGCTTCGCCAGCAACTGCCATCACGCCAGATTCATCGCTTCTGCCTGCGTGATTGATGACGCTGAGAATCCTGGCCAAGTAATCTGGGCATACATTGCCCGGGAAGACGTTCAAATTCTGGACACCTGGGACGTTCTTGGGATGCGAGGCACCGGCAGCGACGACGTCCGGGTCGACGGCGCATTTGTGCCCACCTACCGTGCATTCCCGTTCATTCCCGAGATCAAATATGGCTCCAAATTCCAAGGACCTCTCTACCGGTTCAGCTTTCTAGGAATCGTAGCTGCAGCCCTACCGGCGGTGATGCTCGGAATTGCCCGGGTCGCCATCGACGAAGCCGCAGAATTGGCCAGGGGCAAGACCGCCACCGGCAGCAGTTTGGTTTTGTGGATGTCGCCGGCGGCCCAATCCCATATCGGGCAGGCAGAGGCGGCTCTCCGGGCGGCCCGCGCTCTGATGTTTCAGACCTTAGACGACGTCTGGCAATGGGTCTTGTCAGGGAAAGACATAACTACGGCTCAGCGGGCCGATCTGTTGTTGGCGGCGACCAACGCCTCTGAAAGCTCCGTCCGGGTGGTGGAACGGATGCACACCCTGGCAGGGACCACGGGAATCTACAGCGGTAACCCAATAGAACGTTGTTTCCGAGACATCCAAGTCGTGCGCCAGCACCGCTTCTATACCGAAAGCCGGTACGAGACCTTCGGCCGGATGTACTTCGGCCTCGAATCGGATTACGGGTTGGTAATGCTGTAGAATATCCTCAAGTTTTAGCTTAGATTTAAGGACGCGCAAAGACTAAGGAGAAGCACCGACATGCCGCAAGGAACGATCACCAATCTGCATATCGCCAGGGTCAAGGGCACACCGTCTGACCCGGTCCAAGAAGCCAACGCCATCTCTGGCCTGGGACTGGAGGGAGACCGCAGCGCCTACGAAGGCAACCTACGCCAGGTGCTGTTCGTGGACAAAGAGATATTGGACGGAGCAGGACTCGCTCCAGGCCAGGTCAAAGAGAACATCACCGTCACCGGCCTGAACGTTGCCGAGATAAAGCCCGGCCAAGTTTTCACTATCGGCGACAGCATAACCCTGGAAGCGGTGGGAGACTGCGAAGCCTGTAGCAAGATGGACGCCATCCGCTTGGGCCTAAAGGACCAACTACAAGGGAAGCGCGGCATGCTGGCCAAGGTTATTAACGGCGGCAGCATCAAGATCGGTGACTCCATCACTGTCGTGTAGTCAGCTGCCCCCCTCCTTAGAACTCAAAAGAACTCAAATAAAAAAGGACAGGGCCTCTTTACGTCCTGAGCTGGTTCTATATCGAGGAAGTGCGTCCCACCAAGCCCAAAAGTCGCGCCTGGGCAGTGCCGGTCGTCGGTACGACAACCTCGGGGCCGAAGGCGCCATTCCTACAGCCATCTTCCAGGAACGGCGGTGCAAGAATACCGATGCAGATCTCAGCGATCGAGCTATCGATGTCATTGTTCTGACCGGTGGCGCTGGCCAAGTCCCAACGGTGGACCACCATGTCCATCATCGGCGTCATTATGAACTGACCGGCAGGCATCTCACCTAACGGCGTCGTCATAGGGGTGATTAGGTCCATCCCATTAGCCGTTGAGATGACCTTGTCTGTGACGGTCTTCAACACTGCTTCTGCGCCCTCTTGGAGCAGCTCTTGGTCAACTTCCCTCGTAACGAGGTCCATTCCGCTTAAAATGGATTGCAGCTACGTCTGAACGTGGATGTTGTGTTTGAGCAGATTCTTTACCTTCCATTCGGAGCAAGGTGTGCTTGAGGTAAGTTGACTAGCGTTAACACTCCCTGCGGTGCGTATTATGCTCTGGGCTGCGCCTTGGTATAGCTCCAGGGGATCATTTCCTTGTGCCTTGGTATTCCTCTCAAGGTCTTGCGGATCCCGGACCGAGTCGCCGGATTGTATCCGCCAAAAAACAAAGGGTCAACCGGGCAAACGACGCCCAGTTGACCCTTTGTTGATCCGGTTATCTAACAGCCCCAGGATTACGACTTTTCAGCCACCAGTGTGCTACGAATCGCAGTGGCGATGTCGGTCATCTCCGGTATGGTTTCCCAGGTTTCGATGGCCTTGGCAGTGCCTTCGGCCGTTAGCACCCGGGATACATTGTCCTGGAATTTTTCCTTGATCGCGTCGAAGCCCCAGGGGTTTTTCTGGCTGCCAAGGGTGTCCTCTCTGGCCGTGGAGTGCTCGAAGACCCGGCCGTCCTTCAAGGTGATCTTGACCTTGAGGCCATCGGCAGACTCGGTGAGGAGCTCCTCGGCCTTGGCCATGACCCTGGTGCGTACCTTGCCCATGGTGCCCTTGTCAGTGTGTTCGGCGATCTTCTCTTCGGTGAAGGTGTCGATGCCGATCTCGCCGTCAACCAGCGCGGCGGCCACGTTGTACTTGGCGCTGAACTTGCCCTTCAACTCGTCGTCGGGCTCCTGGTAGAGCATGACCACCGAGAAGTAGGACTGGTCGATCTCTGCGTCGGCCACGTCATCGTAGGTGAAATCATTGTCACGCATCAGGCTGAACAGACTATCCAGCATGGCGTGGTTGCCGCCGCAGCAGGGGTACTTCTTGATCATCAGGGCGTCCTGGGTACGGAAGGGCTTGCCCATGTTGTCGGCCATTCGGTCCAGGTCGTAGATGCCCTCGCCCAGGACCACGTTGGTGAAGCCAAAGGGATGCTCGATGACCTGGTCCCCGGCGGTCATGCCCATCTGGGCTAACTGCACGGCGGTCACGCCGTCGCGGCCGACCAGGCCAGCGTGAAGGGGCTTGGTCATGGTGCCGAAGTTATGGATCAGGCCGGACGACATGGAACCAGCCATGCCCAGAGCCATAATGGTCTGGCGCTCGTCCAGATTAAGCAGCTTGGCGCAGGCGGCGGTGCAGGCCAGCCGGCCGATGACCGCGGTGCTGTGGAAGCCTTTGTCCATCTGCTTGTACTTGGTCTCGTGGGCCAGGGCCAGGCCGATCTCGCAGCCCACCACATAGGCCTCCAGCAGGTCGCGGCCGGTGGCGCCGATGTGTTCGCCAATGGCCAACAACGCCGGGAAGATGGCTACGGTTGGGTGGCCGAAGCCGCCGAAGTCATCAAAGTCCAAAGCGTGGCCCATCGTTCCGTTGGCCAGCGCGGCATTGGCCTGAGTGCTCTGGAACCCACCGGCCAGGACTGTGGACTCGGGAGCTGCCCCTTGGCTGCTGGTGTATTTCTGGATGATCTCACCAACAGGCTGCTGCGAGCCCGCCAGGATCACGCCCAAAAGGTCGAAGCAAGACTCATTGGCGACGCGGATGGCGTCGGGCGGAATGTCTTCATAGTTCGTGTCTACGATCCACTTGGCGATGGTTTCGGTTGCGCCCATCATTTACCTCCGTTCAGTCGCTATTTTAGTAACAGACCCGATTTATGAACCCCATTATATACCCCTTAAAAAAGTGGGCAAGGGAGAGCTTTTTTCCTAGAATATCAGGCTGGAGGATTTGGCATTTACCCATGATTTTTGAACGAAAACCTCGTTTGGTCGCGTCGGTCCTGGTTGCTCTTGCGGTTCTTGTTGCCTGTGGTGGGGGTCCGGAGAAAGCCGCGGAGCATTACGTCGCGGGAACCGACTTTGCCGCCGCCGGACATTGGTGAAACGCCATCACGGAATTTGACGAGTCCATCAGGCTGGACCATGGTAAAGCCGATGCCCACGCCAACCGGGGATTGGACGTCCAGTCTCAGGCAGATATCGACCAAGCAGTGTCCCTGGGGGTCGACCGGGCCAAGGCGGAGACGACTCGTGCGGAATCCGCCTCTTCCCCTTGGGCGTATAATCCAGGTTACAGTTTTGATGAGCCAAATCCAGACTGGCACCCAGACCAGCGCCGTCGGTCCGGCAGTCCGGGAAGAGCTAGTCTGGCTCTATCTGCCCTATCTGTTTAGAGGTCACTCCAGATGGTTCTCCGCTTCCTTTCTGCTTTCTACGGCGGGATGAAGTCAGTCTCCAGCGGTTACTACTTCAACTGGGGCATGACCTATGCCCGGTGGGGCCAGCCCATGAAAGCCTTGTTTCACCTCAATCGAGCCGCCAAATTAAATGAAAAAGGCGCCCACATCTTTTACCAGCGCGCTCTCTTATTGATCGCCATGGGGCAGCCTGAATCGGCGATCGACGACTTCGACGCCGCCATCGAGGTCGATCCGAAGCACATGGAAGCCTACCTCAACCGCAGCATGATGCACGCCCTGACGGGAAGACAGGAAAAAGCCCAGGATGACGTAGAAAAGGCCGTGGCCCTAGGCGCAGACCGTCCCAGCCTGGAAAGCCGCATCGCCGAACTGCGAGACCACGCAGAACAGGGCACTTAAAGACAAAACATGAGAATCCTGATCGTCTTCCAACTCTTCAAAAAACTCCTACACTGGCTGGTGCCCGGCACCGTTGGCTTGTCTGACGGCGAGAAGATCTACGATTCCGGCGTGAGGATGCAGCGCCAGGGAAGACTCGACGAGGCCGTGAATCGCTATACCGAAGCCCTCCGCGTCGACCCCTCCCTGGTTCAGGCCTATAGTAACCGTGGCTCTGCCTACCTGAACCTGGGCCAGCCTGAGAAGGCCATCCCAGACCTAGACCAAGCCATACAGATGAACCCGCATCTGGCAGTGGCTTACAGCAGCCGGGGTCTGGCCCATACCAACCTGTCTAATTTCAGTCAGGCCGTGAAAGACCTGAACGAAGCAGTGCGGCTCAACCCCAACTTCGCCGATGCCTACAGCGCCCGAGGGTTCGCCCACCGGGCCGCCGGCCGCCTGAACCGGGCCATCAGCGATTTCGACCAGGCCATCCGCATCGACAAAAAGTTTTCGGTGGCCTACAACAACCGGGCGGATGTTCACATCGAGATGAACAACGCCGAGCTCGCCATTGTCGACTTGGACCTGGCCATCAAGCTGGACCCCGGGTTCGCCGTCGCCTTCGCCAACCGGGCCTTCGCCCATGCCCTGCTGAAAGACGACACCAGAGCCAACCGGGACTTTGAAGAGGCGGTAAAAATGGGCGTTGACCGCGTCCTATTGGCGGAGAAATTGGCAGAGTTCAAAGAGCGCGCGAAATAAAATTGATTTAACGAGGCTGCCACCATGCCCCGGTATTCCATCAACAACTCTCGAATCAACCGGACACTCCAAGAACTGGGCCAATTAGGCGACAGTCCTGAAGGGATGGACCGCGTAGCCTATTCTTCGGAGGACATCGCCGGGCGCGACTACACGATCAAACTGATGCGGGAAGCCGGGCTTGAGACCCGCATCGACACCGCCGGCAACATGATCGGCCGCAGGGCCGGGTCCGACGATAGTCTGCCGGCCATCGCCCTGGGCTCCCACACCGACACCGTCCCCAAGGGCGGCAAATACGACGGCGCGCTGGGAGTCATGGGCGCAATTGAAGTCATACGCACTCTGGAAGACCAAGGACACCGCACTCGCCATCCGTTGGAGGTGATCAACTTCACCAACGAGGAGGGCACCCGCTTCCACCGCTGGCTGGTGGGCAGCCGTTCCATGTCGGGCCTGCTGGAGCAGGAAGACTTGGATTCCGTAGACGATGACGGCCTACCCTTTGGCCCGTGCCTGGCCGACATCGGCGGGGATATCTCACGCATCGGCGAGGCTGCCCGCAGCCCCGGGGAGTTGGCCGCCTACTTCGAACTGCACATCGAACAAGGCCCTTATCTCCACCGGAGCGGCACGCCGATCGGAGTGGTCACCGGCATCACCGGCCGGGCCGTCTTTGAAGTCGAGATAGAGGGCAAAGCCAACCATGCCGGCACCACGCCCATGTCGACCCGCCGCGACGCCCTGGTCAGCGCCTCCAAGCTGGTCCTGGCCATCCAGAAGATGGCCGCGGAACAAGAGATCTGCCGGGTGTCCACCGTGGGCTCGATCAAGGCGGTTCCCAACGCCGTTAATGTCATCCCCGGCAGCGCCAGTATCGGGCTGGAGTTTCGGGACACCGACATGGAAGCCCTGGCCGCCGCCGAGCAAGAATTGCGGCGGATCACGGATCGGGCGTCAACGGACGACGTGGTGGACATCGGAGTCCACCGCCACCGTTTCACGACTTCCGTTCCAATCACGCCCGAGATGCAGTCCCTGGTGGCCGAGGCGGCAGAGAACTGCGGGTTCGAGTGGGAGTCTCTGCCCAGCGGCGCCGGCCACGACGCTCAGGCTGTGGCCAACATAGCCCCGGTCGCCATGGTCTTCGTGCCCAGTGTCGATGGGATCAGCCACTCGCGAGAGGAATACTCAACGCCGCAAGACTGCGCCAACGGCGCCCAGGTATTATTGGAACTACTGTTGCTGGCCGACGACCGTTTCTAAGGGGTCTTCGCCGGAGAACTATACCCCGCGTACTGCACAATGAGGTCTTTCGATGAAGCTATCCGGGTCATACGAATTCAACGCAACACCTGAGAAGGTGTGGCAAACACTGACCGACCCAACATCCCTCTCCGATTGCATACCCGGTTGCGAAAAGATGGAAGCGCTGGGTAATGACGAATATGCCGCCACTGTGTCCATCGCCATGGGGCCCATCCGCAGCAAGTTCAACGCCAAGGTCAAGATGGTCGACTTGAAGCCCTACGAGTCATACGGCTTGGTCATCGAAGGCACTGGCCCTTCCGGATTCGTCCGGGGCGAGTCCCTAGTCAAGCTGACAGAAAGCGACGGCAAGACCACAGTGGACGTTGATAGCGAATCATCATCCGGCGGCCTATTGGCCAGGGTAGGCCAGCGCATGATGGAGAGCTTCTCCAGAAACATGATGGATCGCTTCTTCACCTGCCTGCAGGAATCGGTCAAATAGAGTATTTGGCGTCACATAGTTTTGGAATAGAGGGCACGCCAGTTCGTTCATTTTGAGCCTGCCGAAGGGCCCAAGTTTCTGTGCAGTCATGGTTCGACGGAGCTCACCACGAACGAATAGGATGCCGGGTTTCATAATAATACAGCCAGTCACAAATGCCCAATCAATTGCGCCGCAGCCTGCGCTCTGCTATCGTGTGCGCGAACCAGGCTCGGACTGAACTATCAACCAGTAACAAAACACGGAGGGGACCATGGAGCGCCGCGTACCTACTAAAGACGAAGTCCTGGCATACCTGAAGGAAGACCGAAACTGGGGCCGTTGGGGCAACGACGACCAGGTCGGCGCTATCAACATGGTCACCCCCGAGAAACGGCTGGCCGCGGCGGCCTCGATCAAGTCGGGCCGGGCAGTCTCCCTCAGCCGGGAATTCCCTAAGACGCCGGCGCCGAATAACCCCACCCCAGCCCACCACTACATGAAAAAGGTATTCCGCAGCGAGACCTCCGGGTTCTCCGCCGACTACTATGGCATCTCCTACCACGGTACCGCCACCACCCATCTGGACGCCCTCTGCCACGTATGGGACGAGAACGGCATGTGGAACGGACGCACCCACGACGACACTGTCACTATGGACGGCGCGGTCTGGGGGTCGGTGGAGCACTGGAAAGAGGGCATTATCACACGGGGAGTGCTGTTGGACGTTCCCAAGTTCCGGGGCACCGACTACGTCACGATGGACACCCCGGTCCACGGCTGGGAATTGGAAGACATCGCCAAAGCCCAAGGCGTAACCATGCAGCCAGGCGACGCGCTGATCGTCTACAGCGGCCGCGACAAGTGGAACGAAGACGGCAACGTACTCTGGGGTGGGGACCCCAACGAACGCCCCGGCCTGCACGCTTCCTGTCTCAAGTTCATCCGCGAGTCTGACTGCTGCCTGTTGGTCTGGGACATGATGGACTTCACGCCCAACGGCTACGACCTTGCCTGGTCGGTCCACGGCTCCATCTTCGCTTACGGCATCGGCTTGCTGGACAATGCGCTGCTCCAGCCACTAGCGGAGACCTGTGCCGAAGAGGGACGCTACGAGTTCATGCTCACCGTCAATCCCCTGCGGGTCATCGGCGGCACCGGCTCCCCCGTGAACCCGGTGGCCATCCTTTAGGCAGATTTACGGCAACGGAAAAGCGTAGGGGCACGGCAGTGCCGTGCCCCTACGCTTTTTTTCATTGCCAACAGGCGTGAGCCCCTAAACGATCGAAGGCTCCACCACGTTCTCTGCAACCGTATGGTTGTTCGACGGCGCCGAGCCGTTCAGCTCCTGTACCCGTTTACGCATCTGGTCCAGCCGAGAGAAATCGGTGATGCCGGAGACCATGGTAATCGCCGACAGATACTTGGTCTGCTTGTCGGGATAGTCGCCATAGCGAACCTTGCTCACAGTGGTCAACTCCTCCAACCTGGCCCTGCCCACCGATATCGCCTGGGTGTACAAGTGCTCCGGCCTTCCATGGACGATCAGCGATGCCGACCGGGCACCGGAAACGTCTGTCGGGAAAGTGAGGGAAGTCTTCTCGACGCTCCGCTCAATGATCTCCTCAAGTTCATGTGTGCCAGGTTCCATACCGCCACGCCAGAACTGGGACTTTACCTTAATCTTCATAGCACACTGGCCGATGGTCGAAACGTCGCCAACCAGCCCCAAAGTGGCCTTGATCTCTGATGAGCTGAACACTTCCTGGGGCGGCGGGCGGACCTCGCCGGCGGTGATGATGGTGGTTAGCGTCTGGGCCAGGTTCTCGTTGACTCGCTGGAACATCCTCTCCACCGATTCCCTGGTGACGTGAGCCTGTTCATACTGCTGGTTGTCCACCAAAAGGATGTTGTTGAAATAATGGTTCCAGAGCTCGAAGCTCTTGACGGTGTTCGAAAGGTTCAGCGCCTCTTTCTCATTGGGCATTCCGGCCACGGAAGGCACCACACCGATGCCGTAGACCGGGATGTGCTTGTAAACCTTCTTGAGCTCGTTGGCCAGGACGAAACTGCCCCCAGCGCCCGTTCCGCCGCCAAGACCCGCCGCGATCCAGATCACCTCTGGGTCCCGTTTCCGCACCATGGCATCGATGGAGTCCATCATCTGGGCCAGCGACTTCTCGGCGATGCTGGCTCCCAGGTCAATGTCTGAGCCTACGCCCCGTCCTCGGAGCGCGTATTTGCCGATCAGGACCTTTTCGCGGATGTACCGCAGCCCGGAAAGGTCAGCCTCTTCCGTGTTGATGGCGATCGCATTGTAGAGGCGACGGTTCGTTCCCATCAGGGAATTGGCGATCTTGCCCCCAGCCTGTCCGAAACCGATCCAAAGTACTCTCATCTTTCCCTACCTCCGGTGTCGGTCTTCAACCAGCCGAAGCTGGCCGGACCGCACCTATCCCTCCGAATTCTCTTGGCGGACTCTGATTGCGCCAGGCCGTCGTCTGGGCCTGGCTATCTATTAACACCGTCCACGGGTCCAATGCCCGCCGATCTAATAATCCCGGTCTGCGTCGGTTATGGAGTTCTTAAACTCCTTGCCTTCATGGCAGATCTGGCATTCGCCCCAACTGATGGGGCCGTTGGCTGCCTCTATGACCCAATGGTGCGCGCAGACAGGTTCAGTCTTTTCTTCGACCACCGCCGTAACCGTCTCGTTCTCCACCAAGTCTTTCTCTATAACCATGATCGACCTCCAGGGCGGGGTTTAACCCCACGCTAGTGCAACGGGTCAGATGCTACCCCAACGTTGCAAAAGGCGTTGTTTTTGAAAGGCCCGTCCTTCGGAAACCTTTTCCGCCACCTCACGTCCTCTGACGTTACTCACCGAGAGACCCTTATGTCAATAAAATATAAAACTATTTTAAGTTAATATTTAAACTTTAACCAAGCACTAGGCGTCATGAGAATCATAAAATGCACAAAAAGAGACCGGCAGCGAGCGCTGCCGGTCTGGATGACCTCATCTCTTGAGAGACCCGTCATTTATGCAACGACCGCAGCCTCCTTCATCCTCATCTCCTCTTCTCTCAAAGCAGGCATCACGTGTTTGGCGTACAGCTCCATGGAGCGCATCACCTTCTTGTGTTCCAGCCCTCCGATGCGCATCTGGTGCAGGAAGCTGGTTGCCCCCGCCTCGTGCATGTAGCGCTTCATCTGGCTGATCACCCGCTCGGGCGACCCAAACGCTGTGCCCCTCTCCCAAACGTCCTGAGTGGTTATCTTGGAGAGCGCACTGGGGTCTCTGGGGTAGTTCTCGTAGCCGGTTTCAGGGGCCGGCCGGCCGGGCGCGCCTGGGAGCAGGGTGGCCAGCAGGTGATAGAACCAGACGACGTGCTTGGTCTCGGCTTTGGCCTCCTCATCGGTGGGCGCCACAAAAGTCCTGACCGAGAACGGCTGGTCGATGGCATCGGCGTCGAAGCCCTGGTCGGCCATCATGTCCCGGTAACTGTCGAATGCCTGCGCCACTGTGCCCAGGTTGGTGAACTGAGGCGACCGCAGCAATGAGATGCCGAACTTGGCCGCATATTCGTAACTGGACGGGCTCACCGCCGCCATGTAGAAAGGCGGATGAGGCTTCTGGATCGGCTTGGGGAACACCTCGGTGGGCTCTTTGATCTGCCAATGGGCGCCTTCATAGGCGAATTTCTCGCCGGACAACGCCCGCCGCAGTATCTCGAAGGACTCTAGGAACATAGACCGGGAATTTTCCTGGGTCACGCCGAAACCATTGAACTCCGGTGGTTGATACCCGCGGCCCACACCTAGCATCAATCTTCCGCCGCTCAGGGCGTCAACCAGAGCTGCGTCCTCGGCAACCCTTAGCGGGTGCTGGAAGGGGAGCACCATGATGGCGGTGCCGATCTTCATATGGTGGGTCCGTTGGGATATGGCCGCCGCCATGGTCAGGGGGTTGCCCAGCATCCCGTAAACCGCGAAATGGTGTTCCGGCAGCCACACTGAGTCGAAGCCCAGTTCTTCGCTGTACTCGATCTCCTCCAAAACTTCGTTGAATATCTGGTCTTGGGGAATGTCGCCAAAGTCGCTAAACAGATAAAACAGTCCGAATTTCACGTCGTACCTCCAGAGGTTAAACAGATGGGCTATCCAATAGGGCAACTATAAAAAGGGTAGTGTCGGTCTGGAAGATGCACAGATACCATCTTTGATAGTGCAGATGCATCACCAGGGACTCCCTGCAGGGAGTCCCTGGTGATCGAGCGGTCTATTTAGGGTACTAAAACCAGGTCTTTAGGTGACTTTGTCCAGCTTCTTGAAGACCAAATAATGGTCGTAAACCGGGCAACACCATTCCCGTACCTCAGATTCAGTCCCAGCCGCCATGTTCAAGATCAACTCCGCTGGGGGGCAAAGGCCAGGGGTAACTTGGCCGTTGGCAGACACTTTCATGAGGTCCCCGGGATTGATGCCATTGGGGCACAGTCCTCTGGCCCCAACCACCTTGAAGTATGTGGCCGCAGGCATGTCGACCCACTCCGCCGAGTCCATGGCCAGTTCGTCTTCCCAGCCCGTCTCCAATAGCGGATGAACGTCCATCCGGAACTCGGCGCCTTTCTTGGCCGCCTCAGTCATCTCGGTATCACGCGGCCGAACATCCAGATAATGCCGGTAGACCATGTAGGCCATCAGCACTGCGACGGCGTAGGTGATGCCGGGAACCACGGCCAACGGAGCGGAGGTCGTGACCGCGATCGTCACCCCGACAGCCACTACCAGGAGCCCGGTGGACGCGATACCCTCGGCAAGGGTGAACTTTAACTTCCCACCCCAACGTCGGCCGTTTTGATCCCGTCCTAACATCGCGTTTCTCATAGCTTTGGCCCCCTTTAGAGGTAAACAACCCTCAATGTCACGGGTTTTTCCACCCGTGCTAAGACCATTCTATGGAGTAGGGAACATGGCCGACAGATACAGATTCATCATTCCCGGTAGTGCCGCTGCATCAAAGCCGCGGCGCGGGCGGGTCTAGTCGCCGTCGATCACCCGGTTGCGCAACACGTAGGCCACCGCCTCCAGGCGGGTGTGCACGTCCAACTTGACCAGGATATTCTGGATATGGTTTCGCGCCGTGGCGTTACTGATCATCAGCTTCTTGGCTATCCCGCTGGTGCCCTCGCCCTGGGCCAGCATGGTCACCACCTGATGCTCACGTACGGTCAATTCCTCGTGATGGTGGACCTCGGGCTCAACGATGGTGGCTGGGCTTGCATAGGCTGACACCTCCCTCGAGATGCGCTCCAGGGCATGTTTGGCCTCCACGCCCTTGGTGACGTCCCTGAATATGTGCACTATCGCTTCCAAATGGCTGTGATTTCCTTCGATGTAGGTATGGACCACGCTCAACCAACGGCCCGTGCCGTCTTTGGCAATGACTTTCACCTCACGACCGGGAGTGGGGTATCCGGTCCAGGCACAATCGAGAACCGGGCAACTCAGATAGCAGACCTGTCTGAATGATTGGGCAACGCCGTTTATAACGTCGTAGCAGAACCGTCCCAGGATGTCCTGGGACGAGTAACCCAGTATCCGCTCGGCGCCCGCGTTCCAGTGGACGATCCGCTGGTCTTCGTCAACGGCAAATACGCCGTCCGCCGTATTTGAGATAGTCTCCAATATGTGGACCGTTTCCATCGCCATCATCGTGAACCTACTTTCCGTCTTCCGATTTTCCGGCCTGGACCGCCGGACCGACTTTCTGCCACGAGGTCGCTGCCCTTCAGCCACGTTGGAATATTAGAGCCACCGTTTCATCCATCGTTTTTCGAATCACACCTTTACCGTGTGCCACTTTCGGCTGGGCTCGTGAAATTTGACCTGGGGTAGCGGGCGTCCATAAAAATCGCCTCCGCCAAATCCGGCCCGACCACCCCCTGCCCTGACGAAGCACACCCTGTGCCCATCAAACGTCCCATCGCGGTCCTCCCCGTTAATCCGGGCCGCGATGGTCCTGGCCACGGCCTGGGCTTGGCGGTAGGCAACCACGCCGGTCTTGGGCAGTAGCAGGCCCATCTCCAAAGGGATCGAGGTGTTGTCGCCGATGGCAAACACCCCAGGGAACCTGGTCTCCATGGACTCGCGGTCCACCGCTTCCAGCCTCCGCCTTCTCCGGGCCGGCCGTACAGACAACCTCGGGCAAAACATGGGCAGGACGTAGGCCAAAAAAATCGTAGGACGCCTCAACGCCATTTTCGAAATCGAGCCTTCCGGGGAATATAGGTTGTGGCCCGCCTCATCAAGTCCAGGCACATTTCCGGGGGCTAGATCGGCGCCCAGGGAAACGACCAAATAATCAGCTCCAATCTTCTTTCCGTCGACCTTCGCGCACGTTGTAGCCGCGTCGGTGCAACTCACTTCACCGCGCACGACGTCAATCCCGCGCTTCAAGAGCCGCCCAATGTCTTTTGTGATCGCCTTGGGCTCTCGCAGGCCTACCAGTATCCAGAATAGGGACGGCCAAAACACGTGGCGGCCCATCTTGTCTACCAGCAACACGTTGTGCTTCCGGCCCAGACGACAGCGCAGATCGTTGGCCACAGATGAGCCGCCCACCCCCCTTCCAGGACCACCACTGTTTTGTTATCCATTTTGCCCCCTTGGTCTGGGCGCCAGCGCTAGACCTCGGTTAGTTCACCAAATACAAAGCCGGATAAATGAACACCCAAGCCACGTCGACGAAGTGCCAATATTTGACCGCTCCCTCCGCCGGCCAGGTGTTACCCGAGGTGAACTTTCCACGGCGGCCTGTCCAGAGCACCGCGCCCAGTACGATCAGTCCCGTCAGCACGTGGAATGCGTGGATCCCGGTCATGGTGAAGAACAGGGTCCCGTAGCCTGTGCCCGGCGGGAAGTGCTTGAACGCCTCGCTCCATTCGTATCCGACCCCGGCCAGGAACAAGACACCCAGCAGGATGGTGAAAATAAGGTTCCGCGAGAACTCTTTCTGCTTACCGTGGAAAGCGTAGGTCTCCGCCCGGTAGGCGGTGAAGCTGCTCCAGATCAGCACGAAGGTGATGCCCAGCCCCAATACTTGGTCCAGGTCTTCAGACCGGTGCAAGCCCTGGAGGAAGAACCTGCTGGAGAGCAGGGCCGAAAACAAGAAGGTCTCCGAGAGGATGAACAACCACAGGCCAATCCGGTTCAGCGACTGCCGGCGCTGGGCCGCCGATTCCTCCTTCGACATGGTGCCTACCGCTACTGCCGATTCCTCCCTCGACATGGTGCCTACCGCTACTGCCGATTCCGCAGCCATCTACTCATGACCTCCTCGCCAAAGATGCGCCACGTGCATGAAGTAGTAGATGATTAGAGCGGCGTCCACCACGTTCATGATCAACATGTAGGGCAGGTTCCCGCTGTCCATCGCTATGGCTACAACGTACTCCAAGGCCGCCAAGACTATGAGGGCCACTGCCACAATCACTCCCAGTTTCTGGGCGGACTTTAGTTTTTCCTGTTCCACCTGTGTCCTCCGTTACAAGCCGGTTTCCGGCGTCGATTCGTCTGCCTTTTAGTTAGTCACCCGTCTGGGGTTGCGGAGATGACCCGACGGGCGACGCCAGGTGTCTAGAGCCGGGCTCCCCGTAGCCGTAGGGGTCGCCGACCACTTCCGGTTCCTCCAAGAAATTGGCCTCGGGTGGAGGCGACGACGTCTCCCACTCCAGCGTCCGGGCGTGCCAGGGGTTCGCCTCTGCTTTGGGGCCCCGAATCCAGGCATATGCCAGGTGGAGGGCGAAGAGCGCGAAGCTACCAGCCAGGACAAACGCCACGATGCTGATGAACATGTTCACATCGTCCAATTGCTCCGGGTACACCGGGTTTCTCCGGTTCATACCGTGGATGCCGGCCCAGAACATGGGTATAAATGTCACGTTGTAGGCGATCAGGATCCACCAGAAGTGGACCTTGCCCAGAGTGTCGTTGAACATCCGGCCCGTAATCTTAGGGAACCAGAAGTAGATGGCCCCCAAGACTGCGAATATCTCCGCGCCCATGATGGTGTAGTGGAAGTGGGCCACCACAAAATAGGTGTCCTGAAGCTGAATGTCCGTCGGGACATCGGCCAAGAAGATTCCAGTCACCCCGGCAACAACGAAATTGAAGAGGAACCCCAAAGCGAACAGCATGGGGGTCGTCAGCCACATGCGGCCTTGCCAGATGGTCCCCAGACCCGCCAGGAAGACCATCCCTGTTGGGATGGATATCAGCTCAGTCATCACCATGAACGGCAGGTGCAGGTACTCGGCCATTCCGCTGGTGAATAGATGGTGGGCCCAAACCAAGAAACTCACGACAGTTACGCTGAAGAACGACCCCACCACCCACTTGTAGGCGAACAATGGCTTGCGTGACAGGTGGGTGATCACCTCTAGGGCCACGCCGAACGCCGGCAGAATCATGATGTAGACAGCAGGGTGGGAATAGAACCAGAATACATGCTCATACAGAATCGGGTCCCCGCCGTTTCCGGGGTCGAAGAAACTGGTGCCAGCCACCCGGTCCATGATCACCATCACCAGTCCCAGAGCCACGAACTGGGTGGCCGTGAGGCTTATAATCGCTGCCGCGAACACCGACCATACGAAGATCGGCAACCGGCCCCAGGTCATTCCTGGCGCCCGTAGAGTGATTATGGTGGCTATGAAATTCAGCCCGCCCAGGATCGATGAAAGCCCAAAGGTCAAGAACGCCAACAGGAAGAGCAACTGGCCGGAGGCGTTGACCACGCTAAGCGGAGGGTAGGCCGTCCAGCCCGAGTCGAACCCGCCCATCAGCGGTGTGGCCAGCAGCAGCACGGCCACTGGCGGCACTATCCAGAAACTGAGCGCGTTTATCCGAGGGAACGCCACGTCGTCCGCGCCGATCATCAGCGGCACCAGGAAGTTGGCGAACCCGCCCATGATCACGGCCACGGCCACGGCGATCATGATGATCCCGTGGAGGCCCATGGTCGTGTTGAAGTTGTTGGTGTTCAGGAATATCTCTGAGGACTGCATTAGCTCGATTCGCACCATCACGGCCAGAAGGCCGCCCAGCAACAACAGCACCACCATCGTGACCAGGTATTGGACTCCGATCACCTTGTGGTCAGTGCTGAACCGAAAATACTGGCTCCAGCCATGCTGTTCTGGAACGCCGTGGGACATGCCCAGCCACTCTTTCGTCCAGGCCCCCCAAACGCCTATTCCCAGCAGCCAGCCGATCAGCCCGAACACGTAGCCAACCAGCACCACCGGCTCGGCGACCCACGTTTCCAACCCCATGACGTTTCTTAAGTAAGCTGCCAGCGCCATGCCGGCCAGGAATCCGACGATGCCGAATACCAAGGCTCGAAGAAGCGGGGAGAGTTTGGTTACATTACTCATCTTCCGATACTCGCTTTGCTCGTATTTTGGGCGACCCAAGCCTCGAATTCGTCCATCTCGACCACTCTGACCGGCATCTTCATCACAAAGTGGCCAAGGCCGCAGAGTTCGGCGCATTGCATCCTAAAACCGGGATCCAACTCTTCGGTCCCCGTTTTGTCTGGCGTGATCCTGATCTCAGTGGTGCGTCCGGGGACGGCGTCGATCTTCATCCGGAACGCCGGCACCCAGAAGGCGTGCACAACGTCGGTGGCAGTGACCTCGAACAGAGTCTTCTGGTCCACCGGCAGCACCATCTCGGAGAAAGAGACCACCTGTTGGTTCGGGTAAGTGACCTTCCAGGTCCACCTGCTTCCCTCAACCTGGACCACCAGGTCGTCGGGCGTGTGGTCACCTTCGTGAATCTCGAACCAGCCCACGGCGCCGGGGTACACTATGACCAGAAGGGTCAAAGCGGTGGTGATGCCTATCCAGCCTCCGATAACGCCTTTGTGTCCCCGCACCGGGGGTCCGTCTTCAAAGCCTTGGCCGTTCCTCCGGAACCGGATGAAACTGTAGCCAACAGCGGCGAACACAAAGGCCATCACTGGCACCGCCATATACACCAAGATTTCGAAAGCCTCGTCGATGATGTCGGCCTGCTCAGCAGCGGCGTGAGGCAGGTAGTCCCATTGGACCGCCACAATCTCGCCGACGGCGGTCAACACAAGCCACAAAAGCCCAGCTAGAAGGAAATCCTTTCGCACCTCAGTCTCCTTGCCCGGTCCCCCAACGGGTCGGTTTAATCCCGTCGCGTTTTTTCAAATGAGCCCATTTTCCTCAGGCGCATGAGCGGGGGTAAGTGCGGTTCGGCCCGGACTCAAAAGGCCGTTTGGCCTTGGGACTGGGAGTCCTTTGGAGACGGGTCAAAAAAGAGGCGGGGAGGTTTTCCACGCCGGGTTGGTCAAGGCCGGACAGGTTCCAAGAACTGGGCCATCTCTACATCCACCAGGCCCATGTCCGTCAGCTTGAGTTCTGGCACCACCGGCAAAGCCAAGAAGGACAACACCGAGAATGGAGAATCGACCCGGCAGCCAAGTTTCTCCGCTGCCGCGTCTAGCTCCTCCAAGGCTTTGACCACCTTCTCAAGAGTCATGTCAGATAATAGTCCGGCCAGGGGCAGCGGCAACGACGCCACCACGCAGCCGTCTTCAACCACCGCCAGACCGCCGCCATTGGCCTCGACTTCGGTCACGGCCACAAAGATGTCGCTGTCGGCCACTCCTACGGAAACTATGTTGTGCGAATCGTGGGCCACGGAGGTCGCCAGCGCTCCCTTCTTCAGGCCCAGTCCCCGTACCAAACCCTTGCCGATGTTTCCGGTGCCCCGGTGGCGCTCCACCACCACCGCCTTCACCAAATCACGGCTGGTGTCGGAAGTCACAACGCCGTCGACCGACCGATTGGGCTCCGCGCCCCAACGGGTTGTTATCTGCCCTGGCACTATCTCCATGACCGGGACCGTTGGGCCAGACCAGTGGAAAGCCAGGTCCCACACGGAAAATGACTTGATATTTATGGCGTGCCCCATCGGTTGGGTTGCAGCCGGCGGTGCGTCGAACAACGGGCGTTCGCTCCGCCCCACCAGCCGTCCGTGGTAGAAGACCGATTCCGCTCGGAAGTCGGCGAGGCTGTCGGTCACCACCAGGTTCGCCCAATACCCCGGCGCCACTGCGCCGTAGCCCTCCAGCCGAAAATAGGTAGCTGGGACCAAAGTCGCCATCTGTATCGCACGTATTGGGTCTAGACCCAGCCGCACCGCCTTTCGGACCACGGCGTCCAAGTCGCCTTCGAAGAAAATATCTCCGGCGTTCCGGTCGTCCACCACCAACATACATCGGTGCCAGGTGGCATCGGTAACCAGGGGTAATAACGCCGTCAGGTTCTTCTCGGTGGAACCTTCCCGAATCATGAGATACATGCCCCGGCGCAGTTTCTCCAAACCTTCGCCGTACTCGACGGTCTCATGGTCGGAGCCGATCAGCGGGGCCAGGTAGGCGTTCAGCTCTCGGCCCCGGACACCGGGGGCATGGCCGTCTTTGGTCATGCCGGAGAATGCGTCCAGCTTGTCCAACGCTGTTCGGTTGCCGTCGATCACCGCGGGGAAGTCCATGAACTCGCCCAGGCCAATCACATTCTTCAAGCGCCGTAGCTGTAACAATTCCCGGCGCTCCAGCCTGCGGCCCGAGGTCTCCATCTCCGTGGCAGGCACGCACGACGGGGCGGTCATGAAGATGTCCATAGGCATCTGACGCGCCACCCGCATGGCCTGCTTCAAGCCCGGCACTCCGCAGACGTTGGCTATCTCGTGGAGGTCGCTCACCCCGGCCAGAACGCCCCTAGGAACCACCGCCCGAGCATACTGGCCCACATTTAGATAGCTGCTCTCCAGGTGGAAGTGCCCGTCGATGAGTCCCGGCGTGAGATACCGGCCGGTGATGTCCAAGACCCTTTTCCCGTCACGATAATCGCCCACGCCAGCAATCTTGCCTTGATGTATCGCCACATCGGCGTATTCGATCTCGCCGGTAAAGGTGTTCACCACCCGTGCATTGGAGATGATGAGGTCGGCTGGCGCATCGCCGCGGGCGACCTTAATCAGCTCACCTAGATTCAACTTTTCGGTCGGCGGGTGCTGACCGGAAGCGACCGTCCTCACGCGGCGAGTGGGCTCCCTTTGAGTGGCAGGTCGAGACTTCCTCACCAGTCGATGTCCGCTACCCATCTTGACCGCCATCTAGAGCGTAGATGCTGGACAGATTGCGCCAGGCTTGGTCCAGGTCAGTGCCGTAACCCACTACAAACCGGTCCGGGACGATGAAACCCAGATAGTCGATCTTCACCTCAGTCTGTCGGCGAGAGGGTTTGTCCAATAGGGAGCAGAGTTTCAAAGACGCGGGCTCGCCAATCTCAAGATAGTTCAGCAGACAACCGACGGTGGTGCCGGTATCGACGATGTCCTCTACCACCAGAACATGCTGTCCTTTGACGTCGACCACGTCTCCCATGGAAAGAACGGCCTCGCCAGTGGTCGTTGAGCCCTTGTAGCTCTGGGCCCGGATGAAATCCACGGTGAGCGGTATGTCGATCTCACGCACGAGGTCGGCCAGGAATATGAACGCCCCCTTCAGCACGCCTAGAAGCAGCGGCCGCTTCCCGGCATAGTCCCGGCTGATCTCCTTGGCCAAGCGTTGGACCGCCTCCCGTATCTCTTTCTCAGACAGGTGCAAGGACATCTGTAATGACGTGCCCAGAAGCAACTCCGGTTTTCCCTGGGTTCTCACAATATCCCCTCCGGTATTCACGCCCGTGCCAGTGGCGATATGAAGTCAAAAAAGTAAAGAGACCAGGCTAAACATCTCTGTCGCCTGGTCTCTTAAAGTACTTATTGTCTTGTCCGTTGCCCACAACCTAAGCTTTATTCCCGGTCTATCTGACCGAAGGAGCCTACCGTCGCGTCCGCTTTGTTGCTTGCCGCGCCTGCCTAACAACGGCCTGCGAAGCGGAAGTGATGGTATTAGGCTACGACTCAAATATTAAGGCGGGGCTCATGGACCCGGGTGCCCCCGCTAACCCCTGGATTCTGTTCCGGAAGGCCTCCGGAACTCCCTTGGCTCCGCATTTCAAGGTCAGCGGGGGCCTACTAGGGAACTTCCAGGCATGATCTCGGATAAACTTAAGAACCATGCACACCTCCTTGCTTAGATTCCCGGCGCCGCAGGGTACCGGGAGCGGTGGAGAGGCTGGTCGGGTTCCCCAAGGCCGTAAGGCCCTGAATGGTTCCCTGCCGGGTCTTACGGTGTTTTCCTCTCCGTGCATCGACTTTAGCTCGGCCCGGCCAACCCCCACAGGGCCGAATGGACTGATTTCCAACGGCCAATGGTCATACCCGGTTTCTATGCCGGTAACTGCTGGTTATAATGGGCGGTATCCAGGTTATTGATATAGGGTTTGGACAAGACATGACCAACCAACCCGAGAACGTCGGAACAGAGCCCAACGGGCTGCATGAGGCCATCCGCACTCTGACCTCCAACCTGTCTTTGGAGATGGTGCTGCAGCAGGTGGCCGACCTCAGCCGTGAATTGGTGTCGGCTACCTACAGCGCATTGGGGATCCTGGGCGAGGACGGGTCCCTGGTCCAGTTCATCACCTCGGGCATCTGCCAGAGCGGCCGGGGCCTCATCGGCGACCCGCCCGAAGGCAAAGGCATTTTGGGTATCGTGCTCAACGAGGGGCAGTCGCTCCGGTTGCACGATCTGAACCAACACTCAGAGACGGCCGGATTCCCCGCCAACCACCCGCCCATGAAAAGCTTCCTGGGCGTGCCTATAATCTTCAAAGGCAAGGTCTTGGGAAACCTGTACCTCACCGATAAGATCGGCGCGGACGAATTCTCCGCCGATGACGAGAACATCGTCACCCTCTTCGCCGCTCAGGCAGCGGTGGCCATTGAGAACGCCCGTCTATTCGGAACTGAGACCCGCCGCTCCTCTCAGCTTGACGTGTTGAACCTGATGGGTCGAGAGCTGACCCGCATCTTCGATCTGGACCGGCTGCTGGAGAAGGTGTCGGAGCTACTGCGAGAGGGGTTCCAATACCAGAACGTGCAGATCCTCTGGGTGGACCTGGAGAACAACGCCATCCAGGTCCGGGCATTGGCCGGGTCGGTGGAAGGCAAGATTCCCCTGGGCGACCGCCGGCCCCTGGACCGGGGCATCGCCGCCTGGGTCGCCCGCACCGGCCAGACCGCCCTCTGCAACGACGTTCGAGAAGACTCCCGTTATTATGCGGTGGCCGGGTTCGAGACCGCCGCCGAGCTAGCGGTCCCCGTGATGGTCAAGGACGAGACCGTGGCCGTGATCAACGTCGACGGTGCCGAGCCCTACATATTCGACGACAGCGACGTCAAAACATTGGAAACCCTGGCCGACCAATTGGCGGTGGCCATGGAAAACATCAACCTCCTATCCCAGCAGCAAGACCAGTCCCAGCGGCTGGCCGTGGCCGACGAGCGAGACCGCATCGGCCGCGACCTCCACGACGGCGTAATCCAGTCCATGTACGCCGTGGGCCTGACATTGGAAGACATCGCCGGCCAGTCTGGCAAAGAGCCGGAGAGCGTCCAGCCGCGACTAGAAGGAGTGGTGAACGACCTGAACCAGGTCATCGGAGACATCCGCCGCTACATCATGGACCTGCGCCCAACTGAACTGCAAGGTCGGCGTTTGGAGGATGCCCTAGCCTCGCTGGTCGGTTACCTGGAAGACCGCGCCGGCGTCTCCGTCGCAGTTAACTTGGACCTGGACCCGGCTCTTTTGCCGGAGCGTTATTTCGTGAACATCTGGCATATCCTCCAAGAGTCCTTCTCCAATATCGAGAAATACGCCCACGCCAAGAAGGTATCGGTGTCACTGGCCATCTGCGACGGCGATATCCGCTTGACCATCACCGACGACGGAGACGGCTTTGACCTGGAAACCTCCGAGTTGGGCCGCGGTTATGGCCTGCCCAACATCAAAGACCGGGCGGAGCGCTTGGGCGGTATTCTCTACATAACCAGCTCTCCCGGCGCCGGCACCAACCTGGACATAAAGGTCCCAGTGCCCATTCCAACAGCATGGCCGCCGCTGGTGTAACCTATAACTGGCCCCGGGCCAACGCTGCGTCAAGGAGATCTACATGGCAGCCACTGACAAACTGAAGATTCTGATCGTCGACGACCATGACATCGTCCGCAAAGGTCTTGCCATGCTGGTCTCCCGTCAGGAAGACCTCTCCGTGGTGGCCGAGGCCGGCACCGTCTCCGAAGCTGTGGAAAAAGCCCACGAGTCCGTCCCCGACGTTGTCGTCATGGACATCCGCCTGCCGGACGGCTCCGGTATAGAGGCCTGCCGCGAGATACGCAACGAGAACGGCGACATCAAAGTCCTGATGCTAACCTCCTACAGCGACGAGGAAGCCGTGATGGGCTCAATCATGGCCGGGGCCTCGGGGTACCTACTGAAGGAGATTCGCTCCCAAGAGATAGTGGACGCCATCCGCAAGGTGGGCTCCGGCCAATCGCTGCTAGACCCCAGCGTCACCGCCAGTGTCTTGGAGCGCGTGCGGCGGGGCAAGGAAGAAGATGTCCTGGCCCAACTCACTGAACAAGAGCAGAAGATACTGGAGCTGATCGCGGACGGCCAGACCAACCGCGAGATTGCCGGCCAGATCAACCTGAGCGACAAGACGGTCAAGAACTACGTGAGCAACATCCTCGGCAAGCTGGAGGTCTCCCGCCGGTCTCAGGCGGCCGCATTCCTGGCCGAACGTCGCGCCCGCCGAGAATACAACTCTTAAGTCTTTTCCCAGCAACGAAAATCTAGTAATCAAAGGGCCGGATGGTGAGAGCACCGTTCGGCCCTTTTTTTAATGCCCGTTTGGCCCGCTGGAAGGATTACCTTCGGCACTCTCTGTCCGAACTCGTTCCGCCGTATCGTGAACCTGGCCAAACCGTAATCTTCCCCATGGCGCGAAATTATCATGGCTATCCGAATCTTTCTAATAGATGAACATCGCCCCGCCAGAGAAATACTCGCCCGGCGCCTGGCATCCATGCCCGGCCTGGACATTGTTGGCGCCACCTGCGGCGGTGACGAAGCCATCCGCGGCATCGAGGGCCTGAGCCCAGATGTGGTGCTCATAGACACCAAGATGAAGCAATCAGACGGTATGGATATCTGCCGGCGGGCTTTGGCTGCCGATAACAATACCACGGTCGCCATCCTCACCTCATACCTCGACCCCGATGAACGCCGTCTTGCCTATCAGGCCGGGGTGGACGGCTACCTCCTGAAGGATGTCGATACCGACAACCTGGCCAATTGGATCAAGTTGGCAGTTGGCCGCGAGCCGGACGATCTGGATTATTCTGACGATCAGGACCGCGGGGAAGATTAGGCCGGTATTTATCGCCAAGAAGGGCCGCCGTTCAGCGCCTTAATAGAATCCACCCGGCAGGGGCAATCAACCCAAACGGCCCTTGATAATCGCAGGTGAAATGGTCAAGCTTGGTACGGCGAAGCGCCCTTTTGTGGCACTTGGTTCGGGCCGGCCCTCTGGCCCGCCGAGACGCCACGAATTTTTAGGCGTTGAAATTCTGCAAAGATTGGGAGGAGTCCATGAACAAGGTGGAGGCGATCATCAGACCGGAGAAACTGAACGACGTTAAAGAAGCCCTGGTCGCTGTAGGCTTGGTCGGCCTTAACGTTGTTAACGTCACCGGTCGGGGCGCCCAGCGCGGTGTGACCGCGGGCGGCTCCCGGGGCGTGGGCCGGTATGAGATAGACATGCTGCCAAAGGTGAAACTTGAGTTAGTGGTCCAAGACGATGCAACTCAGACCGCCGTGGACACCATAATCGAGCATGCCCGCACCGGAAACATCGGAGACGGCAAGATATTCATCTACCCGGTGAGCAGTGTCATAAAAGTTAGGACCGGGGAAACGGGCGACGAAGCTTTGTAACTCCGCTACGCCGGGTTTCCAGGCCGCCGCGTGAACATCTAGCGGGAGTCTGGGAGATCATGGGCGGACCGAAAACCTAAAGCCCAGGAGGTGATGCTGATGAGAGGTCTACCGAATGCCGAGGCGTACCCAAAGGACATCATGCTGCGGGATGGAGACAAAGTTTCGGTCCGCCCTCTTGATCCGGATGACAAGGTCCGCCTGCTGGAATTTTTCGAGCGCATCCCGGAAGAGGAGCGCTATTACCTGAAAGAGAACGTTGCCTCAGCCAAGGTAATCCATGGCTGGACGGTCAACATGGATTTCGCCAAGGTGATTCCCATCGTTGCCGTGTCCAACAACGCCATCGTGGCCGATGCAACACTACATCTGGACCGCACTCCGGCGCGTGCCCACCTAGGCGAGGTCAGAGTCGTGGTGGACCCTGCCTACCGCGAAGTGGGCCTGGGCGGTCGTTTGATCCGGGAGATTCTGGACATCGCGGCCAACCTCGGCCTGACCAAAGTCATCTTTGAGTTGGTGTGCCAGCGGGAGATGGAAGCGGTCTGCGCCGCGGAACGGGTTGGCTTCAAACAGGTCGCAACCTTGGAAGACCGGGTCAAAGACTTCTGGGGCAATTACCAAGACCTGATGGTGCTAGAGATCCCGGTGGCTGACCGTGAGCGGTGGTGGAAGGGCTGATTAGGCAGCAGCACTCACACAGAACCTTCACAAGATTAAAATCTTACTTTTACCCGCCGGTAGCTGCGCCAGGTTAAATTGGTGCCGTCACAGGTTGGATAACTGTAACAGTTACCGATAAATCGGCTGAGGAGGTAAGACGATGTACTGGCTTAAGAGTTGTCTCAAATGCCAAGGCGACCTTTTCGAAAACACCGACATTTACGGTAGATACATCGATTGCTTCCAGTGCGGTCATTATCTGACGGCGGTTGAAGAGGCCCTCATAAGGTTAAACACCCCATTCGGCAAGACCTACACTTTGCCGTCAAACATGCCCGTCAGGGTCCTTGAGGAGATCGCGGCCTAAGACAAAGCAGGCTGGACCAAACCGGCGGACCCGCAGCAGGCATCTGAAGTGGCGTCCTAGCTCATCAGGACGCCACCATTCTTTTACCCCGTTGACCACATGCTTCCACCGTCTGGGCCTCGCCCCACCTACCAAACCTCGCGCAATGTCTTGCTCTTTCCCAGAACCGGTCTTACAATTGCCCCCAATCGCGCCACATCTGCTGATTAGTGGGACTTTCGCCCATGCCCGCTCTTAACCATCCATTTGTCAGGGGGACTTTCGCCCATGCCCGCTCTTAACCATCCATTAGAAGGTATCCGCGTAATCGACCTAGGCCGACACCAAGCCGGACCGCGTTGCGCCCAAGTCCTGGCCCGTATGGGCGCCGAAGTCATCAAGGTCGAGCGCTTGGGCGGAGAGGAAACCCGCTACCACGGCCCCTGGGTCAAGAAGCAGTCTTCATACTGGGTCCAGTACAACTCGGGCAAGAAGTCACTGGCCATGGACCTGCGCAAAGAAGAGGGCAAAGAGGCGCTCCGGAAACTGATCGAGGTCTCCGATGTCCTAGTCCAGAACTTCAGGCCGGGAACCATCGAGAAGATGGGCTTTGGCTACGAAGAGCTCAAGAAGATCAACCCCCGTATCATCATGGTGAACGTCTCCGCCTATGGTCAGTTCGGCCCCTACAGCGATCAGATTGGCTACGACCCGATCGGCCAGACCATGTCCGGAATCACCATGCTCACCGGGGATGACGGCATGCCCCCCATCAGGACGGGCGTTCCCATCATCGACCGTATCACCTCGCTCCACGCCGCCATCGGCTGCCTGGCCGCCCTTCACGAGCGCGAAACTTCCGGAGAGGGCCAGTCCATGGACGTTTGTCTGGCTGACACCGGTTATTCCATGACTGAGATTCCCATCACGGCTTACCACGGCTCGAAGATCCCGCCTAAGCGGGGAGACTCCAACTCCACTGCCCCGCCTTCTGGTATCTACCCCTGCAAAGAGGGTTGGGTCTTGTTGTCGGCCGGAGACCAGCACCACTGGTACCGGGTTTGCAACGCCTTGGGCAAACCCGAGTGGCTGGAGGACCCGCGGTTCAACACCCGGCCGGAACGCGCCAAGAACGCGGCCATCGTGAACGAAGCGCTGAACGCACTGCTCGCCACCTTGACCATGGAGCAGGCCATCGCCCACTTCACTGAGCACGACGTGGTCGCAGCCCCGGTGAACGACATCCCCATGGCCGAGGCCGACCCCCATCCCTGGGAGCGCCGCGCCATGGTGGAAGTTGACGACTTCCTAGCCGGCACCATCGCCGTGTCCGGAGACTACTGGCACTTCTCCCGCACCCCGGTGAACATCGGCGTCACCCCACAGGTCGGGGAGCACAACGACGAGGTGCTGTCCGAGATATTGGGCTACTCCACCGAAGAGATCGAAGCGTTCAAAAAAAACAACGTGATCTCAGAAGAAGACCTCTACGACGAGGTAGTGGGCGCGCCAGACCCCAACTAGCCGCTTCAAGCGGCTCAACGCAAACCAATGAAGTAAGGGCGGGTTTCCAACCCGCCCTTACTTGCGTTTAGCATATTCGAACGTCTAACCAAGATCGGCACGCGGCCCGCTCATTGTGAGTCCCGTCGAACCATCATTTCGCCAAAAATTTGTAGTCCCCGAAAGAGGCAGGCCCCTACCCTAATCAGAATGGGTTGGTCACCGCCGTCCCCGAAGACGAACCATAGCGGTCTTTCTTAATAAGCCAGCATCATCCGCTGGATCTCGGCCTTGTCCTTGGTTTTTGTTAGTGCCAACATCAGCAGGATGCGCGCTTTCTTGGGCATTAGATTGTCCGCCACAATGTAGCCGTCCTCGGTAAAGCGGCGGGTTTGCATCACGCGGCCGCTGCCGGTGCCGGTGGCGATGACCACAGGCAGGCCGGCGTCGGAGACTTCCTTCAGCCCAGCCATGAACGGCGGCGGGGAGCTGCCGCTGCCCAGTCCCGCAGCCACCAGACCATCGACGCCAGTCGCGGCCAGCGCCCTAATTACCAGGCCATCAGCGCCAGCGTAGGCTGGGGCGATGTCGATTCTCGGCAGTTGGTCGATGCCCTCTACGTCAAATTCTGAATCAACGGTGTGGGCCCGGTCGGTCCGCCGGTAGAAGACAACCTGCTCATCCGAGTCGGCATAGCCCAAGAATCCGAAGTCGGCAGCCTGAAATGTCTCCAGCCGGTAGCTGTTGGTCTTGGTGACCTCCCGTGCCGCCTGTATCTGGTTGTTCAGAATGGTCAACACGCCCCGGCCCACCGATTGAGGAGCCGCCGCCACCCGGATGCTATCGATGAGGTTAACGTCGGAGTCGGTACCCAGACCAGTGGGAGGACGCATAGCGCCGGTGACGACCACCGGTCTGCTGTCCTTCACCGTTAGGTTCAGAAAATAGGCTGTTTCTTCCAGGGTCGCCGTTCCATGGGTCACCGCCACGCCTGCCGCGTCTGGATCGTCCCGGAAAATCTGGTTGATCCGCTTGGCCAGCCCCAACCAGTGATCGGGGGTGACGTCGGTGCTTCCCAGGTTTAAGAACTGCTCGGTACGCACGTCGGCGAACTCCAGTGCCTCGGGCACCCGGCCCAGCAGCTCATCGATGGTCAAGTGCTTTCCGTCGTAGCTGTAATTAGTGTAATCGGTGCGGGTACGCCCCACGAACGAGATGCTGCCGCCGGTGCCTACCAGATAAACCCTCGGCTTGCTTTCATTAGTCATGGCTAAGCTCCCTGTCAAAGTAGATTCATGCCTGGAACGACTTCCAGACCGCCCCGCGCCCAGAAGTATACGCCGAAGCCGTCAAGTAGATACAGATGGGCAAGCGGCCCGCCGAAATGGGGCCAACATGTCGGTACTATGGGCCGACTCGCGTAAAATCCCTTCCCCAACCCGAGTACATGTGCTATTCTCAATATTGTTAGGTGATGGGGTACGATTCTCGTAATCGTGCCTAATTTATAGCCCAAAACCATCTATTTTTGTCAATTAGTCAAGGGCGAATGATGACTCGATCACCGACCAGAAACAAAACCCAACTCATCCAGCGTTCGCTGTTCCGGTAGATTTAGAGCCGGATCCATAGCTGGTAAGGAGGTGACCTCCGATGTTGGCCCTTTGGATGCTCAGAGCGTTGAGCGCGGGGGGTCTTGGGGCAATCGGCTGGCGACTCGGACTTTATACATCGGAATTATCATCAGATTCGGAAGAATTTCTTCCTTGGGGTCTCGCATCGACCCTAGCCGGCGTAATCATCGGGGGAGTTTTAGTCCCCTACTTGATCCTCAAGCCCTGGCGCATTAGCGCTGAATATATCGATTCCCTACCCGGCTCGGCACTGATCTCAGGCACCGCGGGACTGCTCGTGGGCTTGGTCGTCGCCTCGCTCGTCTCCATACCTTTGTACTCGTTGTCCGGTTGGCCCGGCTGGGGCGTTCCGGTCATCGTGAGCGTGGTCCTAGGCATATCCGGCCTCACGTTTGGCGTACAGCGGGAGCGCGACATGCGTGCCATTTTCCCTGGCCTGGATGCGCCTGCTTCGTATGGCGACCATTCCATGGGTTCGACCATGAATGGGGCCGGCGTAACCTCCAACGGCAACGGGTGGACCGGCAAGGCCGATAAAGTCAAATCAGCGAACACCTCGCGTAACGGCAACATCCTGGTGGACACCAGCGCAATCATCGACGGTCGGATAGCGGACCTCAGCATCACAGGTTTCCTGGAAGGCTCCTTGGTGGTGCCCCGGTTCGTACTGGACGAACTGCGCCATATCGCCGACTCCAGCGACCCGCTTCGCCGCAACCGCGGTCGCCGGGGGCTGGAGGTCCTAGGCAAACTGCGCAAAGACGAAGCCGTCCCGCTCCAGGTCCTGGACGTTGGAGTGGAGAACGGCAACGAGGTGGACGCCGTCCTGGTCCAACTGGCCAGGGAGATGAAGTCCGCCATCCTCACCACCGATTACAACCTGAACCGAGTCGCCGAACTTCAGGGCGTCCAAGTCTTGAACGTGAACGAACTGGCCAACGCACTCAAGTCCATCGTTCTCCCCGGCGAAGAACTGCGGGTGAACATCGTTCAAGAGGGCAAGGAATCGGGGCAGGGCGTGGCCTACCTGGACGACGGCACCATGGTCGTAGTCGAAGGCGGCCGGCGCTACCTGAACGCCTTCCACGACGTATCGGTCACCAGGGTATTGCAAACCGCGGCCGGCCGAATCATCTTCGCCAACCCCAAGGGCGAATAGGCGGCCGAGTCTTGGCGGGCAAAGTTGGCGCTGTGATAGCGGCTGCGGGCAGCAGCTCCCGAATGGAGGGCGTGGACAAGACCTTCGCCCCCATCTTGGGTCTCCCTTTGGTGGTCCACACCATGGACCGCTTTGAACTGTCCCCTCTGGTCCATCAGATAGTGCTGGTTCTATCCAAAGATTCCGTTGACCTGGGCAAGCAGATGGTCCAGCAGCGAGGCTACACCAAGGTGACCAGCGTCTGCGCTGGCGGCCGAAGGCGTCAGGACTCCGTGCGCTTTGGGCTGGAACAACTGACCGCTTGCGAATGGGTAATGGTCCATGACGGCGCCCGGCCGTGCCTAGATGACGCCATGCTGCAGCGGGGACTGGAAGCCGCCGCCGAGTCCGGATCAGCCGTCGCCGGGGTGCCGGTCAAGGACACCATCAAGGTGGTGTCGATGGACCAGACGGTGCAAGAAACCCCCGAACGCTCCCTGCTGTGGGCCGCCCAGACTCCCCAGGTCTTCCGCTACCGCACCTTGTTGGATTCCCACTACGCCTGCACCCAAGACTTTACCGACGATGCAGCCATGGTCGAAAGCATGGGCTACCGAGTCAAGATGTTCCTGGGCGCCTACGAAAACATAAAAGTAACCACCGCCGACGACTTAATCATCGTCGAGGCTTTTTTGAAGGCTTCGTCCGGTTCCTAGATCTGAAGATAACCCTCGCTTTCAACCTCCCCTAAGGTTTGAAAATAGCCGTCGCTGCAATCCGTTCGTCCTGAGCCTGTCGAAGGGCCTTTGCGCAATCGTGGTTCGACGGATCTCACCACGAATGGTAGGGGAGGTCAATCATTGACTTTGGAATAGCCTCCGCCACCACTCGCCCGTCCTAAGTTTGTCGAAGGACCGACCCAGTTCTTCCTCTCCAAGTGAGAACCGCAGCCAAACATCGTCTCCTAAGACCGTCCTGGATTCTGGCCTCCGCTGGAATGACGGGTGAGCAGTGTCCAATCCACTCAAATAGCGCTCATCCTAAGGCTGTCGAAGAGCCCCATTTCTACGCAGTCACGGTTATTCAGCCATCTTCCCGCCTTGAAGGGAAAGCCCCCCTGACGTAAACTTTCTTTCGTATGTCCAGGCCCCAAACACCTGAATTCCGCTCCGGTATCGGCATCGACTCCCACCAATTGGCGGACGGGAGAAAGCTGGTGCTGGGCGGCGTTGAAATCTCCCACGACCGGGGGCTCTCCGGCCACAGTGACGGCGACGTGCTGGTGCACGCGGTTATGGACGCGCTGTTGGGGGCGGCCAACCTGGGCGACAAGGGCCTGCACTTCCCGTCCAGCGACCCGCAGTACAAAGACATCTCCAGCCTCATACTGCTGGAGCGCGTCGGCGCTCTCGTCACTGAAGCCGGATGGCGGGTCTCAAACGTAGATGCTACAATATTGGCGCAAAATCCCAGGCTCAGCCCCTTCAATTCGGAGATGCGGGAAAACGTGTCAAAGAGCCTATCCGTGACCTCGGACCGTGTCAGTGTCAAAGTGACCACTACCGACTATCTGGGGTTCGTGGGCCGGGATGAAGGGATCGCCGCCCTAGCCGTAGTCTCCCTGATGTCCGGTGGCCGGTAAAGACCGGCCCCGCCTGGTCCCGTTCAATACATGAAGCTATATAACACCCTCACTCACGATGTCCAAGACTTCGCGCCCGCCGATGGCAACACCGTCAAGATGTACGTCTGCGGCGTGACGCCCTATTCCTCCACACACGTGGGACACGCCCTCAGCTACGTGGCGTTCGACACTCTACGGCGCTATCTGGAATTTCTGGGCTTTGACGTCAAACACGTCCAGAATTTCACCGATGTGGACGACAAGATCATCCAGAGGGCCCGAGAGCAGGGTATCGAACCCGATGAGCTGGCAGAGCAGTTCATCGACGACTTCTACCGCACTATGGACGCCCTGAACATACAGCGGGCCCATATCTATCCCAGGGCGACTCAGGAGATCGGCCCGATCATCGAGACCATCCAAACCCTTATCGACAACAGCTCGGCATACCCCGCCGGCGGCGACGTGTTCTTCCGCGTCACCAAAAAGGACGACTACGGCAAGTTGAGCCACCGCACTCTGGACGGCATGCAGGCCGGCGCCCGGATCGAGATCGACGCCAACAAAGAGCACCCCATGGACTTCGTGCTCTGGAAGGGCACGCGAGCCGGGGAACCGTCGTGGGAAAGCCCTTGGGGACCGGGCCGTCCCGGCTGGCACATCGAATGCACTGCCATGTCGATGACCTACCTGGGCGCCACGCTGGACATCCACGGCGGCGGCCAAGACTTGATCTTCCCCCACCACGAGAATGAGATCGCTCAGAGCGAAGCCGCCACCGGCGAAACACCCTTCTCCCGCTACTGGGTGCACAACGGGCTGCTGCAACTGGGCGAAGACAAGATGAGCAAGTCCCTGGGCAACCTGGTGTCAGTGGAAGAGGCCCTCGAGAATTACACGCCCGACGCCATCCGCCTGTATTTTCTGAGCTCTCACTACCGCAGCCCTCTCAGCTACACCGATGAAGGTTGTGACGCCATGGAGCGCAGCGCCGACCGCCTGCGTCACGTCCTTATAACAGAGCCTGAAACGGCTTCCGTATCCAGTCCTACGTCGATGGACCCTTCCGCATTCCAAGAGCAATTCATGGCGGGCATGGACGACGATCTGAACACCCCCAAAGCCCTTGCGGCCATATTCGACCTCTCCCGGGAGATGAACCGCCAACGAGACCAGGGCAACTCCATCGCCGCCGCCCAAGACTGCCTGCGTCACCTCGGCTCCATCCTGGGCCTGACCTTCCAGGAGAGGGAGTCAGTCGTTAGTCTCGATGCCGAGTCGTACAATGCCCTGCAATCGGACCTGCGGGCCAAGATCTCGGAGGTGGGGCAGGCCGAATTAGCCGAGCTGATCTCAGGCTATGAGTCCGCTGTGGATGTGGTTTCAGGGGAGGACATCGACCAATTGGTGCACCTCCGGGGCGAGTGCCGGAATTACAAACAATACGCCCTGGCCGACCAGATTCGCGACTGGCTGGATAGTCATGGGATCTCGGTTGAAGACTCGACCGCTGGCAGCATCTGGTTGTACAGCCCAAACTCCTAGACGGGCCCGGTTTCATAAGATCATCCAAAAAGCCGAGGGCATAACGGAGCCAAAACTCATGCCCAATGCCGCCCTGCCAAACTCCTTCATCGACTCGCTGGTCAAAATTCTAGGGCGGGAAAACGTCCTAACCGATCCTTACGACCTGGACCGATACTCCGGCGACGCCCTCTCTCCTTCCCGTGCCTTCGGCGCTGAAGACTCATTCGAACGCCTGGCCGACGTCGTCGCCCGCCCCGGCTCCACCGAAGACGTGAGCGCCGTATTGAAGCTGGCCAACGAATCGGGCGCCCCTGTCATCCCCTATGGCGGAGGCACCGGCGTCATGGGCGCTGTAGTGCCGGTGATGGGAGGCATCGTGCTGGACCTGCAGCGCATGAACGAGATACTGGCCATCAACCCGACTGACATGACCGCGGAGGTCGAAGCCGGCGTGATCTTGGAAGACCTGGAAAGCGCGCTGGCGCTCCAGGGTTTGATGCCCGGCCATGACCCCTACAGCGTGCCCATAGCCACCGTGGCCGGGACCATCTCCACCAACGGCGTCGGCTACCGCGCCGGAGCCCATGGCCCCATGGGAGACCAGGTGGTTGCCCTAGAAGCCGTGCTGGCCGATGGCCGGGTCATGAGCACCCGGGCCGTTCCCAACCAGTCATCTGGTCCCAGCCTGAAACACCTCTTCATCGGCTCGGAAGGGGTCTTCGGCGTGATCACCAAGGCAACCATACGGGTGTTTCGGATGCCGGAAGCCCGGGTTTTCGCCGGCGTGGCCTTCGACACCTTCCACCAGGGGTTCAACGCCGCCGCTGAGATGTTTGCCTTGGGCGTGCGCCCCACGCTGGTTGACCTGACTGAAGAAGACGATGGCGTCACGTTTCATCTGCTCTTCGAAGGGTTCAAAGAGGGCGTTCAGGCCAACGAGAAACGCGCCCTGGCAGTGTGCGCCCAGTTCGGTGGGCGGATGCTCGGCCCGGACCCGACGATGGCCTATTGGGAAGACCGGCGTCAGTCAGCCGAGAAATACAAAGTCTCGGCCTTGGGCAAGCCCCGGAGCGTCCGCTGGAGCCGTTGGCGCGGCCGCCGGGGCTTTGACTATCTCCACCTGGGACTGCCTATTTCCAGGGTGCTAGAGTATCGCAGGCGCTGCGACGTGATTATGGCGAAGTCGGGCGTACGGGTCATCGAATACGCCATCTGGTCTCGGCCCGAGCTGTTCTCTATGCTGATCGTCCCGGAAGGGGGCACGGCGACGGCCTCAAAGGACCGGCTGGGCGAAACGGTGCAGCAGGTGCTGGAACTGGCCCAAGACATGGGCGGCGTGATGGAGTACTGCCACGGTGTGGGCGTGAAGCTCAACCACCTGCTTGCGCGCGAGATGGGGGTGGGCCAGGACGTGGTCCAAGCCCTGAAACAAGCCTTGGACCCCAACAACATCATGAACCCCGGCAAACTGGGGCTCTGATCCTTGTTTTAGCCCGGTTTAAATGGAGCGATCAGCCATGGAATTTGGACTCCAATTCTTCCCTGACGTCGGCCCAGAAGAGAAATCGGCACAGCAGTACTGGAACGAATGCCTGAGTCTGGTAGACCTCTGCGACGAGCTGGGCTATACCCAGGTCCGCACAGTGGAGCATTACTTCGAGCCCTACGGAGGCTATAGCCCGTCGCCCCACGTCTTCCTGACCGCGGCCTCCCAGCGCACCAGCAAAGCCAGGCTGCTCACCGGGGCCGTGCTGCCCATCTTCAACCACCCTCTGAAGATAGCCGGCGAGATTGGGATGCTGGATGCCATCTCCAACGGCAGACTCGACTGCGGCTTCGGCCGGGCGTTCCTGCCTCACGAGTTCCAGCGCTTCGACCGGAGCATGGACGAGAGCCGGGTTCGGTTCGACGAAGGCGTGGTTGCGGTGCGGCGGCTGTTGGAGGAGGAAAACGTCACGTTCAACGGAAATTTCCACCGATTCAACAACGTGACATCGCTGCCCAGGCCCACCCAGAAACCGCGGCCTCCCTTTTGGATTGCAGCCCTGGGCACGCCCGAATCGATGCAGGCTGCCGGAAGCAACGGGTACAACTTGATGTTGGTCCCCTTTGCCGGACCCCAGATGCGGGAGGCCATCGGCCTCTACCGTGAAGCTTGGCAGCAGGCGGGTCACACCGGCGAAGGCAAAATCGCACTGGGGTTCCACATGTTCTGTCATCAAGACCGGGAGGAAGCCCACCGCATCGCTAAACCGAACATCAACGCCTATTTCAAGTCATTGGTGGCCGCCGCCGAACGCGACTCGGGCTGGGGCGCTGGCGCGTCGTCCCAAGACTACTCCGGCTACGACCGGCACCTTGACTATCTGCGTGCCGCCGACT
>CEQE01146998.1_pt1 | contig 36989 bp, 35 predicted proteins | sample 356201 | NCBI WGS metagenome assembly CEQE01 (sample SAMEA2619970, study PRJEB7988) | marine metagenome | biome: marine biome (ENVO:00000447); feature: mesopelagic zone (ENVO:00000213) & marine oxygen minimum zone (ENVO:01000065); material: "saline water (ENVO:00002010), including plankton...
GGCGAGAAGACAACACGCATTTGCACCGAGTCAGGATTCATGAAATCATACGAAATACGCACGCTGGACCACAGGCCACGGCACGGCTATTGTGATAATATGAACGCAGAGGACTGAGTGCCGGTTTCAATCTGTTGAAATAGTGCGTGAAAGTGTCCCAACTGTCGTTTACCGACGAATATGACGTACCCGCCGCAAAGGGGCTCGGCCCAGTGGAGATACGCTGGCATGGCCGAGGGGGGCAGGGCGTAGTCACCGCCGGAGAGATTCTGGCGGAGACCGCATTGAAGGAAGGTCGCTACTTCCAGGCGTTTCCGGAGTTCGGGGCAGAACGCACCGGCGCGCCGATCCGCGCGTACACGCGGCTCAGCGACGATCCTATCTACCTCCACTGTCCCGTCCTTGAACCGGCGGTGGTTGTCGTTCTTGATTCAACGTTGCTGTCGGCCGTCAAAGTGTTTGACGGATTGCGCGACGGCGGGTTCGCTGTCATCAACTCGTCCCTGTCTCCTGAAGCAGTGGCTCCGCCCGGCGAACGCCAAGGCTGGGCCGTCGCCACGGTGGATGCGACTCGGATCGCGCTTGATACGCTCAAGCGCCCAATACCCAACACGTCGATGATTGGCGCCCTTTTGCGCGTCAACCCTGTCGTCGACAAAGACGCGTGCGCCGTTGTGATCGAAAGCCGGTTGAGCGCCAGATTCCCAGCGAGGATAGTTGACGCCAATTTGGAGGCTTTCTGGCAGGCGCACTCATCGGTGTCCTGGTAGCGAATCGTCTATGCGAACGCGGCGAGCGACACCTGATCGGACAATAGCATGACATTGCATCAAAACGGAGCGATGCCTGAGGGCGCTGTCATCTTCTCGCCCGGCAACTCCGTCGAAAGAGAGACCGGCGGTTGGCGCGTCAACCGGCCCGTGGTTCAGATGGATCGGTGCACCCACTGCATGATCTGCTGGATATTCTGCCCTGACAGCGCAATCGAAACCGGCGAGGGCAAGTTCCTCGGGTTCGATTTGGCCCACTGCAAGGGATGCGGCATCTGTGCGACCGAGTGCCCGGTCAAATGCATCGACATGATCGAGGAGCTCACGCTGCTCGGCGCAGCGACCGAACAAGGAGGTCGCTAATGGCTGTCGCCCGTCGAGCTCAGGAAACCAGCCGGCGCGCGAAGAGCACGCCTCAGAGTCTGAACGGTGGGCTTGCAGTCGCCGAAGCGATGCGTCAAACCAATCCGGACGTGGTCGCATGTTATCCCATCACTCCGTCCACCGTCGTCGTCGAGAAATTCAGTGAGTTTGCCGCCAACGGCGCGGTCGACACGGAATTCGTCGCCGTCGAGAGCGAGCACTCGGCCATGAGCGCCTGCCTGGCCGCGACAGCCGGAGGAGTACGGTCTCAGACCGTCACCTCCAGCCAGGGACTCGCTTTCATGTGGGAAGTGCTGTACGCGGTTTCAGGGCTCCGATTGCCCGTTGTGCTGCACAGCGCCAACCGCGCGCTGTCGGCCCCCATCAACATCCACGGCGACCATTCGGACACCATGGGGTCTCGGGATTGCGGTTGGATTCAACTGTACGCTGAAAACCCGCAAGAGGCTTACGACAATGCTTTGATGGCGGTCAGAATCGCTGAGCACCCAGACGTGCTTCTTCCTGTCATTGAATCCCAGGACGGCTTCACCGTCACTCACAGCGTCGAGAGGGTGGACGTTTTGCCCGATGACGCTGCACATCGATTCGTCGGGCAATATGCGCCTCGGTCATCGCTTCTGAACACCAAAGACCCGGTTACCGTCGGCGCGCTCGTTTCGCCGCAGTATGGCTTCGAAGTCAAACTCGCGGGCGTCGAGGCCATGGATCGGGCAGGCGCGGTCATCACCGCGGTGGGCGCCGAATTCGAAGCCCTCACCGGACGCTCCGCCAATGTTCTCGAACCGTACATGATGGAAGACGCGGAGTTGGCAATCGTGATAATTGGGTCGGTAGCCGGCACCGCGCGTGTCGCCGTGGACAGTCTCAGAGCCGAAGGCGTCAAGGCGGGACTGGTGAAGATTCGTTCCTACCGGCCATTCCCTGCCGCGGAGATGGCTGAGATGCTCTCGGGCATGCGAGCGGTGGCGGTGCTCGATCGGGCTATGTCGCCTGGGGCGGCGAGCAGCCCAATACACTCTGACGTATGCGTGGCGCTGTTTTCGCGGTCAGTCAGCCTGCCGCTGGTCAACTACGTTTACGGAATCGGAGGACGCGATACGTACCCGAACCAGATCATAAATGTGTTCAAAGATCTCGAGCAGGTGGCCGATTCGGGCTTGCCGGCGCCGGAGATCAGATATGTTGGCACGTCCAGTTAACCCGACGCGAGGTGGCGATGCGACTGAACCTAAGGGAACGTTCCCAGGCGCCTGAGCTCCTGGAGCCGGGCCACAACCTGTGTCCGGGTTGCGTCGAATCAGTGGCCGTCAGGCAAGTGCTCCACGTTGCGGGGCCCAACACCGTGGTGGTTTCGGCCACCGGATGCCTGTCCGTCTCCACGACTCCGTACCCGTACACTTCATGGAAGAATCCATGGATTCATAGCCTGTTCGCCAACGCCGGAGCGACCGTTTCGGGACTCGAGGCAGCGTATCGCAGCCTGGTCAAGACCGGCAGGCTGGACGACTCCGAACCGATCAACTTCATCGTATTCGGCGGCGACGGCGGCACTTATGACATAGGCTTCCAATCGCTGAGCGGCGCCCTCGAGCGCGGACACCGCTTCCTGTACGTGTGCATCAACAACGAGGCGTACATGAACACGGGCATCCAACGCTCCAGTGCGACACTGCCAGGAACGTGGACGACGACGTCGCCTTTCTCCGACACGGTCCCCGGCAAACTTCAGCCGCGCAAGGACATGACTGCAATCGTCGCGGCACACGGCGTGCCGTACGTCGCGCAAACCTCACCGCACCTGTGGAAAGACCTCATGCGAAAGGTCGAGACCGCCCTCGCGTGCGACGGCCCTAGTTTCATCAACCTGCTGGCGCCGTGCCCCCGAGGATGGCGGACAGAGGCCGAGATCGGCATTCGCCTGGGCGCCTTGGCCGTCGAGACTTGTGTGTGGCCCATCTACGAAGTCGTCGACGGAGTCTGGAAACTGAACTCGAAGCCGCGCGAGAAGAAACCCATAACGGAATGGCTCAAGCTGCAAGGCCGCTTCTCCCATCTGATGCGGCCGGGCCGCGAGGCGGACATCGAACACATCCAGAAGCAGATCGACCACTCCTGGGAGTCGCTGCTGGCCAGGTGCGAGGCGTCCCAAACTCCGGTAGGGGTTTGAAGCGGGTCAGTTTGGTCACGTAAACCGACGAGCACGCCGAGGGGACACAGCATGATCGTCAGAACACCGAACGACTCGGCTGGAGCCTTTCTGCGGGGTCAGATCGAATCCCAACTCGCGAGCGGCGGACTCCAATGCTGGCAGTACGTCTTGGACCTCATCTCAGATCGACTGGGCGATGCAGCCGACGATCTTCGTGGACCAGCCCTGCTACTGAGCAAATCCAATGCCGCTCCGGGCGTCTGTGGGGCGGTGATTACCGCGGTCATGGCCTTGGGCGCGGCCCGGAGCGCGGACGATATGCCGTCCGAGCGAAGCGCGGCCCCGATGGGGTACCTGAACGCGAACGCCCCAGCAAACGATCTCTTGAACATGCAACCTGCCATCGGCGTCGAGCCTCCCGTGGTCGCCTTGGGCCAGGAACTGATCGACCGCATCTCGACTGCGATAGATTCGTCAGGCCCGATCGACTGCGGGGAAGTCACCGGCGTCAACTGGAGCGACCCGAAGCGAGAACAGGTCACCGCCTACTTCTCCGCTAACGGCGGCATGTCTCGCTGCGTGGAGATCATCGCAACCGCCGTCGAGGCATTCTCAGACCTGACCGACGACTAATCCCATCGGCCCTCAACCGGGTGTGGCCGTGGCTTCCGCGCGCTAGTCGACGTTCCTGGTGGCGACCACGTCGATGCCCGTGCCGGATACGTCCTTTACGATGACGTCGCCAACGGTGATTGGCGCTTTCGCGACGACTTCGGCAAGTTGATTCATGACGTCAAATACCATGCCTTTCGGCACAGGACTGGCGGTCTTGACGCTGACCAGAGGAATCGGTCCGGCATCGACGGAAACGGTCGTGGTCACGGTTCTTCTGGGGTCGAAGATCTCGGAGGCAACGTAATCCCAGGCCAGTTTGCATCGCGCCCGGTCGATGTTGATGAGCTTCTCGTCGTCCCATTCGGCTTGCACAAGGCAACTCGTGGGACAGACTACGCAAACGATCTCGCCATTCAATCCGTCACCTCCACCGTGAGCGGGCCTTCGCCGTCCTTGAATCGGTCCGCTCTCACGCGAATCCGGATCATTGCGGCTGGGTCCAACTCAGTCTGTTTCATACGTCTGACGACCCGTCCGTCGCGCCTGAAGACAACGTATCGATCCTCTTCCGGGTTGAACACCCTCATAGAGAAGTCGACCGCCTCTTCTCCGGAGAGCGCCTGCGGCACCACGTATCGAATCCCGGAGCCAGGTTGAACCGGGATGCTTGGGGCCGGCAATCTGCCGGAGCCGGCAAATATCGCCGCGCTCTGCCCTGCCTTCTGGGACTCCATCGACGCGTAGTCGACCAGGTCGTGCACTTGCAGCGCGTTCCCGCCGCAGAACATGCCCGGAACCGAGGTCTGGAACTGGTCGTCGACGATGGGGCCGGCGGTGACTGGGCTAAGCTCGATGCCAGCCTTCTTTGCCAACTCGTTCTCCGGGATGAGGCCGACCGAGAGCAGCAGAGTGTCGCATTCGATGAAACGCTTCGTGCCGCGCACCACCCCGCCTTTGGGCCCGATCTGCGCCAAAGTTATTCCGCGCAAGTGGTCGGTCCCGTGAATCTCCACGACCGTCGTGCTGAGGTGGAGCGGTATGTCGAAGTCGTCCAGGCACTGGACGATGTTCCGCGCCAGGCCGCTCGGATGCGGCAGGATCTCTGCTACGCATTCGACCTTGACGCCCTCCAGTGTCAGCCGTCGGGCCATGATGAGGCCGATGTCGCCGGAACCCAGGATGACCGCTTTGCGGCCAACCAGGATGTTGCGCATGTTCATGTATTCCTGCACGACCCCGGCCGTGTACACGCCGGCTGGACGGCTGCCGGGTATCCGTATGGCGCCGCGGGTGCGTTCTCGGCAGCCCGTGCAAATGACCACTGCTCCTGCTTTGACGCGGCGAATCCCGTCCTCGTTGCAGATCGTCAACTCGCGGTCGGAATTCAGATCCAGAACCATCGTGTCTAGATTGGAAATGACGCCCGCGTCGGAGAGCCGGTCGATGAAGATCTGGGCGTATTCTGGGCCTGTCAGCGCCTCTCCGAGCATTTTGGTGCCGAAGCCGTCGTGAATGCATTGATTCAGGATGCCGCCGAGGCGTTCGCCTCGCTCGATCAGGAGGACGCTTTCGGCCCCGGCCTCGCTTGCGGCCGAGGCGGCCGCAAGTCCCGCGGGACCTCCGCCCACCACCGCAACGTCGACGTTCTCAGTCCGCATGTTTTCTCAGATCCTTGGTCGCCCCAACAAACAGTTGAGACCCTGGCCCCTTGAGCGAGATGTCCTCCAGGGGCGTATCGAATTCTTGCGCCAACATATCGACGATGCGGGTCGAGCAGAACCCGCCCTGGCATCGTCCCATCATCGCTCGGGAGCGGTATTTGATTCCATTCAGCGTCCGCACCCCCAGCGGGTTTCGGATCGCAGCCTGAATCTCCTTGCGCGTCACCAGCTCGCAGCGGCAAACCAGATGGCCGTAGTTCGAGTCCTCGTCAACCAACTGCGCCTGAACGTCGACGGTCTGTTCTCGGAACCGGACCGGGGTGTCGCGTCCCGGCACGAAGCCTGCTTTGGGCTTGGCGCCGATGTGGTCGTCCACCCATGCGGCCATGTCTTCGGCAATGGCTGGCGCCGCCGTTAGGCCGGGAGACTCGATGCCGACAAGGTGCATCATCCCGGGGAGCTCGGGAGCCTCCTCGATGATGAAGTCGCCGAAACCGCCCTCGGTGGAGCTCACGGTCTTGGGTCGGATTCCGGCGTAGGACGTGATCGCGTCTCTTGGGTTGAGCGCTGGCAAAAGCTCCTGTGCCTCTTCGAGAAGCACGCGGGCTGTCGCCGACGTTGTGGCATCGTTGTCCTTGACCTTCACGTACTCGGCGCTGGGGCCGATCAGGATGTTGCCGTCCACTGTCGGGGTCAAGTGCACGCCCAGACCCGAACCGCCCTTGGGCGGGACCGGGTAGACCATGCGAGTCATCAGGTCTCCGCGGGCTTTGTCGATGATGACGTACTCGCCCCTGCACGGCCATATCTTGTACCGTCGCACACCTGCAAGTCGAGCAACGTGATCGGCGTAGAGCCCGGCGGAATTAACGATCAGTTTGGAGTAGATCGTGCCGGACTCGGTGGTGATGCGGAACGAGCCCATCTCGCCGGAAATCCTCCGGACTCCTGCATCAAGCATGATGTCGACGCCGTTGATCGCCGCCGATTCCGCCAAAGCAATGGTCATGGTATAGGGGCACGTTATCGCCGCGGTCGGGACGTGAAGCGCGCCGATGCCCTTGATGTTGGGCTCCATGCTCTTGACGGCCTGCTCGTCGACGACCTCAAGCTGGGGCACGCCGTTCGCGTCGCCGATAGCCTTCAGCTTGTCGAGATCGGGAATCTCCTCGGGCGTCAGGGCCACGACCAGTTTCCCGACCCTGTTGAACGGGACGTCGAGTTCCTCACTGAGGGACTCGAACATCGCCGCGCCCTTTACGTTCAGGCGAGCCTTGACCGATCCCGTCGGGACGTTGAAGCCCGTATGCACCACGCCGCTGTTCTTGCCGCTGGTGCCGCGAGCGACGTCGCTCTCCTTCTCCAGGACGGCAATCTTGAGTTCAAACCGCGAAAGGTGACGCGCGATAGCACACCCAACGACTCCGCCACCGATCACCACAACATCATAACTTTGTTGCATATTAAGCTAACCAAACACCTTTAATTGTTCGCCTGTTTGCTGACTCAGAACTGGATGCCGCGCCCCGGTCCACCCTCGTTTCAGGTGATTATACATCAACATATGAGGTCGATACGACAGCGGAAATTATGGTGACCCCGACGCAGACAATAGGCTCTGAAATTCGCGCTGAATATTCGCATAAATTCGGCTCTTGGAACGAGCACTGAAAGGGAATGGCATCTAGATTCATTCGAAATTCAGGGAAAATCGAACAGGAATTCGAGCCAAATTCGGGCTCTCCGGAAAACCGGTGTGTCACCGCGGGGCTGCGTCGCTTGCGAACCGCTCTGCGCCGTAATCCTCGATCGGCATGTCAGTCTGGCCACGCAAGATCAGATCCGAAACCGCCTTGCCCATGGCGGGGCTGATTTGAATCCCCTGCTTCTCGGCGCCGGTTGCCAGGTAGGCGCCCTCCAGACCCGGCGCTCGGCCCAGAATGGGCATCGCGTCTGGCGTCACCGGCCTCAGGCAAGCAGTCTGACGCACAAGCTTCAGCTCGCTCAAACCCGGCATCATAGTCAAGGCCGTCCGCATCAGCGTGTCGCGGGCGGCCACGGAAACCGTGTCGTCGAAGCCCGCCTGCTCTTGCGTAGCGGCCACCCACACGAGGCCGTCTGCCTTGTTGACGATTGAGCACGCCCCGTGGACGTGGTATTCGAGAGGCGGGGTCATGCCCTCCAAGTAGATGATCTCACCTTTCAACGGCGCCACCGGGACGTCGAATCCCAACCAGGACGAAGCCAGTTCGGACCACGGCCCCATGGCGAACACCGCGCTTTCGCAAGCGACAACCTCGCCCTCGAGCTCGACGCCGGTGACCTTGCCGTCGGTCCAGGCCAACCCTACGGCCGTGCCGGTGGCGAATTCTGCGCCGTGGTGCTGCGCCGCCTGGGCCAGAGCGAGGGTGAATCGATAACTGTCGAGCATCGCCACGCTTTCCAGCAGCACGGCGCCGTGGAGATCGCCGGTGATCCTCGGCTCCAACTTCCGAGCCTCGTCGGCGTCTAGCCTGCGGGTCGTGAAACCGTCGGCCGCAGCCCAGCGATCCATGTCCGCCTGTTGCCGATTCTCGTCCGCGGCGGTGAGGAACAATTCGAGATGGGGCGTCATCCGAACCTGAATGTCCACCCCCGACTCTTCTTCGAGCACCGGCCAGAGGTCTTTGTGCATCAGGAAGCCGGTTTCGATCATTGCTTGGTTGAAGCCAGGAACGCCCGTGGCGTTCAGAGGATTCAGCAATCCGAGAGCGAAGCCGGACGAGTGGCTCCCGATCGCGTCGCGCTCCAGAACCAGAACGTTGACGTCCTCGCGCGCCAGGTAGTACGCCGTGGCGCATCCCGCGACGCCCGCTCCCACGATGACCACATCCGCACTACGTTGCATCTGAGTTCCTCCTGCCGAAAGGTGTGTGGATCGTGAGTCATGTTATAGGAGAGCATGCTCAGCGTCGAGCAGCAGTGGCGTGCTGGATTGAGCGCGCAAAGGGCGGACCGGTAGGCGCGACTGCATGATTGACGGCGTTCGGCAGTGCCCGTAGAATCGACAACGTCATGGACTGTGGGTTCTTTGGCCACCCCGGATCTGTACGGGAAGCGCCAATTGAAATCAACGAATCCCATATGAGAACAACATCCAAGTTCGAACATAGGAGGCCGCAATGTCAGCCACGGATGTCATCGTCTCTGCGCTTGAGCACAACTGGGACATGGTGGATAAAGCATTGGAAGACCTGGATGATGCAACTCTGGCCAGACAGCCTGCGGAAGAGTGCAATTCCATCGCATGGCTTCTGTGGCACATGTACAGAGTTGTCGACACGATCATACACGCGCCTCGGTCGAAACCGCAGATCTGGAATGAAGAAGGGTGGCAAGACAAGTTCGGCATGAGCGAGGATGAGGGCAGGTTTGGATACGGCTGGTCAGCCGAGCGTGTTGGAGCCTGGGAAGCGCCGCCGCGAGACATCCTCTTCGGATACGCGCAGGCGGTGCAGTCACGAACCAGAGACTATATCGGCAATCTGGGCTCATCCGATCTAGAGCTGACTTGGGCGCCGCCTTCGGGGCAACCTCGAACTGTGTCGTCTTCGCTCAGTCTCCTCGTGTACGACAATATCGCCCACGGCGGCCAGATGCGTACCTACGAGGACTTTACAAGGGCATGGGTGGTGGGCGCACTGACGCCAAACGCTTCGGAGTCACCATAACTCTGTCCGAATCGACGATCTATGGTTTCCGGGTCAGGCGACCGCGGAGTTTGCCGTCGACCCGCACGATCCTGATTTGGCCGCAATCAATCTGAGAGGCAGCAGACGATATGAGCGATGTCCAAGAAGCAGCCAACTACGTGCTCGAACACCTTCGGACCGACGGTCCCGTGGATATCATGCGGCAAGCATTTGCGCCGCAGGACATGGCCGAAGCGTATGCGATGCAGGACGAACTCGTGAAGTTGCTCTCCGCGAGGAAAGGCGCCATTGGCGGATACAAGATCGGATTGACCAATCCCGCCGTTCAACAAAGGATTGGCGTCGACGAGCCGTGCGCGGGAGTCATTTTCGCCGAAGATATTGTCCGGTCGCCCGCGACGCTCACCAGCTCGAACTACGTCCGGCCCGCCGCGGAATGTGAGGTCGCATTCACCCTGGGAAGCGACCTGCCGGTGTCTTTGGCCCCGTTCAATCGTGACAACGTCTCAGCGGCAGTCGAGTCGATCGCGGCGTCGTTCGAGATCGTGGACGGCCGGCCATCCGATGCAGAAGATCGCCGAACGTTGGCCATGAAACTGGTCGCGACCAACGTAGCCCAGGCGGGAGCGGTGTTGGGCAGTCAGATCACAGACTGGCGCGGAATCGACCTCGTGTCGATGCGTGGAGTCGAATTCCTTAACGGCGCGGCAGTCGGAGAAGGCCTCGGGTCCGACGTGATGGGCCATCCGATTGAGCCACTGGTATGGCTCGCCAATCTGCTCGCAGAGCGCGGTCAACATCTGTTGGCAGGCCAGGTGATCGTGACCGGAAGCCTCATGACGCCGGTCGATTTCGCTGCGGGAGACACGGTGAGTTTCGAAGCCGAAGCATTGGGTGAAGTTCAGTTGACCGTCGAATGAGCCGGCAGGGAACCGCCGTAACGCTGGACAGTTGAGGTGATCGGAGCCACTATTCGAGTTCGAGCCCAAGCGTCTTGCCTCGCGTTTCTGGTCAGGCGGCTGGACGGATGGTTTACACTACTGGCAAGTGCAGATTAGGCGGACAAATCACGATGACGAGCGGCGGAGCGACGATGACGGCAGGCAACGGACTGAACAACCGCGTGCCCGATCTATCGGCAGAAGGGCTCTTGTTGGACATCGACAAGTTTGCGTCCCATGACGGGCCCGGGATTCGCACCGCCGTGTTCCTCAAAGGGTGCCCGTTGTCGTGCCAATGGTGCCATAGCCCCGAGTCCCGACTGGGCGGCCCCGAGATCATCTACCAGGACGAACGATGCGACGGTTGTTGGCTGTGCCTCGAGGTTTGCCCGGAGGACGCACTTGCGAAGGCGGAGGGACCCGACGGCCCGATCGCTGTCCTAGACCGCGACCGGTGTACCGCATGCGGCCAGTGCGTGGAAGTTTGCTATCCGGGCGCTCTTCGGATGGCAGGTAAGGTCGCAACTGTGGGAGAGGTGGCGTCGCAGGTTGAAAAAGACAGGCCATTCTTCGAGTCTTCCGGCGGCGGTCTGACGCTGAGCGGCGGTGAACCGGCCAGACAGGCCAAGTTCTCGTACAACCTGCTCCTCGCGTGCCAATCCACAGGCATACACACCGCCCTCGAGACCACCGGTTACGCGCGATGGGACGTCATGCAAGCGCTGGCCCGCGTCACCGACCTGTTTCTGTTCGACGTAAAGCTGATCGACCCCGACGATCACCGCGCACACGTCGGCGTGCCGAACGGGCTGATTCTCGACAACCTCACGAAACTCGCGGCGAACGGCCATCAGATCCATGTCCGAGTGCCCTGCATCCCCGGCGTCAATGACTCCGAGGAGCAGATCGCCGCGATCGCGAAGTTCGCGGCTCCTCTGGGAGTCGAGAGGGTTGTCCTTCTGCCGTATAATAGTGCGGCCGGGGCGAAATACGATTGGATCGGCCAGAACTACAGCCTGACCGACAACGATTCCCAGAGCGAAGACTACATGAACACCCTGGCGGACACCTGCCGAGGCCAGGGCCTCGAAGTCCAGATCGGCGGGTAGGGCGCGGTGAGGGCTGAGCCTGAAGGCCGCCCAGGCCACCGGCATAGGCAGAGTTGGTGCTCTGGACCGCATAAGGCGGTCCAAGCCCGGCGACAACACTCGAAACTAGGAGGGACCCAATGGCAACGAGCACGACTGCACACGTAGGCGAGTCCAACCTCGAGGCCGCACGGATCGATGCATCTCTGCGCGAGAAGACTCCGCGAGTGCAGCGACTGTATACGTTGCTTCAGGAGCGCATGACCCGACCGCAAACCACTTGGGGTTCGGATGTCACCGTGCTGAACGACCCTGAATTGGTGGCCGAGCCATTGGTGGTCCGGCGAGCCAGAGCGTTCGAGAAAGCGTTGCAGGAGATGCCGATCGCACTTGAGGACGACGACCTCGTCGTCGGCAACAACGTGCTCGACGGCGTCGTCGTGCGCACTCAGTTGCCCGGATACGCGACCGCTGAGGAGTACGACCGCGCGTCAGACGAAGGCGCTTCGATCTTCGCGCATCTCGCCCATAAAACCCCGCACTACTCGACACTGATCGACCGGGGCTTGGCCAGCGTGTTGTCCGACATCGACGCCAAGCTTGCGGAGATCGGCGCCAGACCAGCATCGACGGAACGCGACGAGAAGCTAGCGCTATTCTGGGCCATGCGCATCGAGGTCGAAGCCGTGATCGGTCTGGCCGATCGCTACGTCGTTCTCGCTGAAACTCTTGCGGGGCAGACGCAAGACAGCGCGCGTCAAGCGGAGCTGCTGACGATCGCGGACATCTTCCGCCGGGTTCCAGAGCAGGCTGCCACGAGCTTCCAGGAGGCGGTCCAGTCGTTTTGGTTGGTGCACTTCGCGATGTTCTCGACCGGCACCGCCGTCTCATGCGGTCGCCTCGACCAGTACCTGCAGCCGTTCCTTGAAGCCGATCTCGCCTCAGGCGCCATCACCCTCGTGCAGGCGCAAGAGCTGATCGACAGCATCTGGTTGCGATTCAACGACCGCGGGCAGATCGTGCGCGAAAACTTCTTCGTGGACGAGGGCGAGCCCGAGCCGGACGGCACGAACGGGGCGGCGAAAAAGCCGAAGTCGGCCACGGTCGTCAACGAAGGACCGAAAGACTGGGTGGCCGGCCACCGAAAACGGCACAGGTTTGCCACCGACGCTGCCGACGCCATCAACCACTTCGGCCAGAACATCCTGCTCGGAGGAATTCGACCCGACGGATCGGACGGCACGAACGAGCTCACTTACCTGTGCCTCAACTCGCTGGAGAAATTCGCCCTGACCAGCCCGGTCGTCACGGCTCGCCTGCACAAGGGCTCGCCGCCCGAGGTCGTCGACCGCGTGGCCGAGGTGCTCAAGGCTGGCAGCGGCATGCCGTACGTCAACAACGACGACGCCATCGTCCAGGCGTACGTCGACCTCGGCGTCACCCTCGAAGACGCCCGCGATTACGCGAACTCCAACTGCTGGGAGACGATGATCGAAGGCAAGTCCGACCAGGAATTGATTCGCGGGATGAACTTCCTGCTGTTTATGGAGCTCGCCCTCGACAGGGGGAAGTCGCTCGTTCACGGCCAGATGGGCCCGGACACCGGCGACCCGCGAGAGTTCAAGACGTTTGACGACCTCATGACCGCCTGGAAGGCGCAAACCGACTGTCAACTCCAGCAGGGCATCGACCTGATCGGTGAAGGCGTCGAGAACGGCACGCTGGAGCACAGCAACCACGGCAAGTACGCCTACAACCCCTTCCTCTCGACCCTGACCCTCGACTGCATCGCCAACGAGGAGGACGTGATCCGAGGCGGCGCCAGGTACACGATCTGGCACGTCATGGGCGAGGGCGTGGCGAACGCGGTCGACTCGATGGCCGCTGTCAAGAAGATGGTGTACGACGACGAGTCCGTGAGCATGGACGAGTTGCTCGACGCGCTCGAGAACGACTGGGAAGGCGCCGAGAACCTGCGCCGCCGGCTGGTCGCCCGAGCGCCAAAGTTCGCCAACGACGACGAGGCAGCAGACACGATCGGCAAGGAGATGATGGACTACTTCGTGGAGCGGTCGCAGCATCACGCGGCGCGGCATCCGACAGTCATCTACCCCGGCTCGGTGGGCACGTTCTCGTGGTACGCGATGATCGGCAAAGAGGTCGCCGCAACGCCGGACGGTCGTCGAATCGGCGAGCCCATCGCCGCCAACTTCTCGCCCGCGCCCGGCACCGACGTATCGGGCCCGACCGCCGCGATCAACTCGTACCTGAAGATGCCCGTCGGTCCGCTGGCAGCCGGAGCGCCGCTAGACCTGCGCCTGTCGTCAAGCGGCCTGATGGGCGACCCCGGAACACAACGGCTATCCGGCCTCATCACGGCGTTCATCGTTGGCGGGGGCAACATGCTCACCCTCACAGTCACGGACGTCGAAGAGCTCAAGCGCGCGATGGAGGACCCGGAGAACTACCGCCACCTGCGCGTCCGAATGGGCGGCTGGTCGGCCTACTTCGTGATGCTCAGCAAAGAACAACAGCTCCTGCACATCCGCCGCGTGGAGCACGGGCTGATCTAGACTTCCCAAAAGGCTTCAGTCGGGGGCCCTACGCCATGCTGAACGCAGTGAAGCATCTGGTGTCCGGCAGAGATGTACGAGTCGGACTGAGAGCGGCTTGGCTCCGATTCTATCAGGGCCAGAGCACCGGCCGTGCGGGTGCGAGTCGGCGACTACGATTCACGGCGCTCATGTCCTCTTGACCGATCTGATCGGCCATGTGCAAGCAAACTTGTAGAGTGCTGAGCAATTGACAGGCGTGTGGGGATATGGTCTCCTTCTCACGTCACAATGTGGCTTGGTTCGACGCCTATTGGCGGGTAATCGCTGAAGCGCCAGGTACTAACTCGGGTGTTTTCAACACTGAAGCGCCAGCTGCCATGTATTGCAGATGGAACTGTTGGCTGTCAATTACCGGCTGTCGGCACGATTAAAGCTGAGAGGATAGGTCAGATGATAGGCGCTCCACGACGAATTTCACTCAACGATTACTTATCTCATTCGATGGTCATCCTAGTCTTGGCAGCGATTCTGGCCGTGTTCACGCTCTCAGGCTCAGGAACAGGCACGGTCTATGCCGCGTCGGCGTGGAGCGATTGCAGCTAGGCGCTCTACAACGCACAGGAAGGCAACGGTGCGGGCGGCCTCCGAGTCATGCGGGTCGATTGCGACGGAAATATCGAGACATTCGCAACCGGTTTCGTTGGCACGTCAGGCCTGGCGGTCGACGGCGCCGAAATATACATCTCTGACGACGGTCCCGACATCTACCGAGTCAACACCAGCGGAGTACTGACCCAGCTAACATGGTCGAGCAGCGTGACCATCAACAATCCCAACGGACTCGCCGTGGACTCATCCGGCAGGCTGCTTGTGGCCGATGCCGGGGGCACGATCTGGCGACTGACGGTGAACGCCGGAGGGAGCGTGACCGGCGCAACGGCAATGGCGACCGGATTTCCGACACCCAATGGCGTGCAAGCGACATCGAGCGGGGACGTGCTGTTCGTCGACAACGACGGTTTCGTCTACTCCATAGCGCCCAGTGACACCCTGCCCATAGTCCACCCAGGCAACTCGAACAAACTGTTGAGCGGATCTACTGTCGCCGCGGGAAACCAAGGCCACATAGCAATAGACGGTACCGGGAACATCTTCGTGACAGACTTCTCGACGCGTATCGTTCGCATCAACCCAGCGGGCACGACTTCGAAGAACGTCGTGGATATTCCGGACGCCGAGTGCGATTCCACTCAGTCCGCCAACGACATACCCAGCTTCCGCGGCTTGACTTTCTCACCGGACGGCGACCTGGTTGCGACCGGATACTGCCTGGACAACATCTACATCTTCGCCGAATCCGCTCTTACGAACGCGTGGACCACGAACACGCCGATTTCGACGTTGCCCACACCCTTCGCACAGAATCCCGCCGGCGCCCTCGACGCCCCGTACTTCAACGGCCCATTCGGGGTCCAGTTTTGGGATGCGGACGTTCCCCCCGTAAGTGTGAACGCGTGTCTGCCCCCGGACGAGACAGCCTTCAACACAGTGTACGTTGACGCCAGCAACAGCGGCGCCGAAGACGGGAGCGTCGGCAGCCCTTGGAACACCATCCAAGAGGGGATCAACGGGGCGAGTCCCGGAGACATCATCAAGATCGCATCCGGGAGTTATACGGAGAACGTGAACATTTCGAAGAGCGATTTGCACCTGAAGGGGACGACCGCGGCCGCGCAGGCAGTGCTCACCGCAGCCGGCGCCGTCAGCGGGGTCACGATCCCGGCAACGACGGACATCGTGACCATCCAGAATCTGCGATTCACCGGCGCCGACAACAACGATGTCGGGTTTGTCGGCGGAATCATCATCTACGGCTCGTCAGATGGGCGGGGCATCGAGATCTGCAATAACGTGTTCAACGGGAACGAAGCAGGGGTCGCCGCCCAGAAGACCTCGCCGTTTGTGGTAAACAACACTTTCGTCTCGAACGCGGTTGCGGGCGTTTCTACAGCCACATCGTCGTCTGCTGTGATTCGCAATAACGTATTTGAGGCTAACGCTAAGGGAATCTACACGGCAAGCAATGTCGTCGCGACCAACGTTACCATCGACCACAACCTGTTTTACAACAACACCACCGACATCTTCAGTGCAGCGACATGTGCTGCTGGATGCGTAACCGGCTCCGATCCATTGCTGGTGAACACCGCGTCGAACAACTACCACCTGTCACTCGGATCGCCCGCCATCGACGTCGGATCCGAGAACGGCGCTCCGCCGATCGACTACGACCTGACCGCTCGTCCAATCGATGGTGACGGAGACAGTACTGCCACCACCGACATGGGCGCCGACGAGGCTCCGGCAGTTGCGGCCTCCCTAGTGCCAAGCCTCGGCCAATGGGGACTGGCAGCGTTGGCACTGATCCTGGCGGGGTCCGTGGTGTTGAGGATGCGTCGCACGGTTGCTTCCGGACTGAATTGAGTCAAATTTGGAGCGGTGGGAACGGCTTGGTCCCGGTTCAATCGGGGCCAGAGCACCGTATCCGCACGCGAGTTGCCGACTACGCGCCGTGACCCTCCGCCGCAAGCGCCACGGGGTCGAACTCCTCCTGGCGCATTGGGCAGCGGGCCGCGTTGCACACTTTGCAGTAGGATTTGTTCGGATCGCTGTCCACCTTGAGGTCGGCGCCGACAGGGATGATGCCAGACTGCGTCTTCTGCGGCAGCATGAAGCATGACTCCATGAGACGGACGTCGATGCTTTCGGTGGGGACCACCGAAAAGATGTCGTGTTGTCCGGTGATGTCCCAGTAGCTCTGACCGGGCCGGAGACACAGGCCGGTCTGCCAACCGCGCTCCAGCGTCTCTTCGAGGACGATTTCGGCGACATGCGTGAAGGCGTTCATGACGCTCGCTGAGCCCGCCGCGTCCAAGACTATGGCCTCGACGTCGTCGCCCTTCGCGAACCGACTGGCCACCTCTGCCTCGAGCTCGGCCCCGACGGTGACGACGACGAAGACCGCCGCTTCGGCGCCCTGGAGGGCGTGGTTGACGAAACCTCCTGCCAATGACGGCCCGTCGCGGAACTTCGTTCGTCCTCGAGCGGATTCCTCCACCGGCGCCGTCGCGTAGTTGGCTTTGGGCACACACAGCTCACGAGCCAACTCGACGCTGGCCGTGACTTCATCCGCCAGGGCGGGCGTTCGCTTGTCGCGAGAACCCAGGCAGGCCCAGACGTCCTCTTCGGCGAGGGTCAGCGTAAAATCGTGCAACTCCACGACATCGATGGCCACGAGCGTCTCCTCGATCAGGGTGTAGTCACGATATCACGAAGTCTGGTGGATGGCTACGAAACCCGACCCGGCGCTCTCGCGGCCGATCGCCGACGAATGAATCCGATTTCGGCGCCTAGCTGAATCTACGTTTTGAAGCTATCGCGAAACGGCGCGTGCAAGCGAACGACTTCTTCCATATAATAAGCGCTGCAACGAACAGCATGTGGCGGCGTGTCCGGTGGGGTGGTGGATGTTTCGGTGGAGCGAGCAAAGCCGGCCCAGGAGGATGACCTATGATGACCAACCGAGAGCGGATGCTGGCGATCATGGAGGGGAAGAGCCCGGATCGCATCCCGTGGATTCCTCGCATGCTCCTGTGGTGGCTCGCTCACAAGAACGCGGGAACACTTCCGGAGAAGTACGAAGGGTGGCGGCTGCGAGACATCGAACGGGACTTGGGCATGGGCGCCGCTGCACGCGACGGCAAGATATTCAACACGCGATGCAAGAACGTCGACATCACGGTTCAATACGACGACAGGAACATCATCACGGAATGGGTTACGCCTATCGGCTCCGTAACGTCACGCAAGCGCAGGACGCCCGAACTGGACGCGGCCGGGATCGCTCCTTTGGAGGTCGAAAAGCCTCTCAAGACGCCCGAGGACTACGATGTCGTGATGTACATCATCGAGAACACGGAGTATTACCCGTGCTACGAGGAGTACGAATCATACGATGCCGAGATCGGCGACGACGGGTATCCTCTGGTCGCCACGGGCGACGGACCCTTCCACTCCTACCTTGAGAAGTGGGCCGGGTACGAGCACGGCTATCTCGACCTGTACGACTACACGGACAAGGTTGAGCGTCTGCTCGACCTGATCGCCCAGAAGCAACGCGAAGAGCTGTGGCCGGTGATCGCCGATTCGCCCGCCCGCCTCATCCTCCACGGCGCCCACTACGACACGCAGATAACTCCGCCTCGCATGTTCGAGAGGTACATCACTCCTTACAACAAGGCAATGTCCGACGTCATGCACGCCAACGACAAAGTGCTGGTACACCACGCGGACAGCGACAGCAGCGACATCCTCGATCACTTCAAGGACGCGGGCTACGACATGGTGGAGTGCTTCACGACTGCCCCGCTGGTGCCCTGCACCCTTGAGATGGCGCGTGAAACCTGGGGCAACGACATGATCATCTGGGGAGGCATCCCGTCGATCATCCTCGAGGAGTCGTACCCCGAAGAGGAGTTCGAGAAGTACATGGACAAGCTCTTCGGCATTATCGCGCCGGGCGACGCGTTCATAATGGGCGTTGCTGACAACGTCACTATGCCGGCTATCCTGTCGAGGATCGAACGCGTCGGTGAGCTTCTCGAACAACACGGCAAATATCCGGTACAGGCGTAGCTCAGCAACATTGTCGGCTGATACTAGATCAGCCAATCGATTCAACAACTAACCGTCAGGAGGACATCGATGGAACTCGGCGACGTTAGCAACTTCATCATCGAAGGAAACGCCCCGGCAGCCGAGCAGTGGACCCAATCGGCCATCGACGAAGGCATGGACCCGTTGGTGATCGTGAACGAGGGCCTCATCCCCGGCATGGATGTGGTCGGCGAGAGATTCAAGAACGGTGAATACTACCTGCCCGAGGTTCTCGTCAGCGCGCGAGCGATGAAGTGGGCCATGAACCTCGTGCGGCCATTGCTCGCCGAAACTCAGGGAGCTTCACTTGGCAAGGTGGTCATCGGCACCGTTCGAGGCGACCTGCACGACATCGGCAAGAACCTGGTCTCGATGATGTTGGACGGAGCTGGTTTCGAAGTGGTCGATCTGGGCAACGACGTGTCGCCGGAGCAGTTCCTGGAGGCTGTGGAAGAGTCGGACGCCAACATGATTTGCATGTCCGCGCTTCTGACCACGACCATGCCCATCATGAAGACCACCATCGAGATGCTGGAGCAATCGGAGATCAGGCAGAATCTGCGGGTGATGGTGGGCGGCGCCCCGGTTACGCAGCACTACGCCTCAGACATCGGCGCCGACGGCTACGCCCCCGAGGCGGCCACCGCCGTCGAGGTTGCCAAGGAGCTTCTCGGCGTCGAGAAATAGGAGTTCGGCGACAAATCCCGTTCGCCCCTTCAGCAAACTCAGGGCTGGCTCTGAGTTCCGACGCAAGGGGATTATGTCCGCGCGCCGGATGCCGCTTGAGGTTGCAATGTTTGTTTTGCACACTGTCATGCTGAGACCGTAGGCGAAGCATCTGGCGCCCCGCAGGGAGATAAGTGTCGCAATTAGCCAGATCCTTCGGCTTCGCTCAGGATGACATTCAAGGCGCCGTCGCCTGGAGATTTCGACCTATCAGTGATCCCTGCCTAGCCACGACATGTCGAAGGGCGTCGTACGCTTCAGCTTTGACCTCGCCGTGCGCGCTTCGATTCGGGCCGAGGCGCGCGAGAAATGAATCTCAGAGCGCCGATTGAAACCTCCCGATAGTTGTTGCATGTCCGCGCGTCGGAACGGTTGACGTACGCCCTCGCAATCAGATATATGTTCTAAAATGATGATTGCGATCATCTACCACGATAAGGGGAGCACCGCCGGTGGCAAGAGGGGATATCGGTCGACCGCGAGTAGCTGAATTCTTCGCCGGAGCCGGGCTCGTCGGGATGGCCCTGGAGGAAGAAGGGTGCGAGGTCGTATTCGCGAACGATCATGCCGAGATCAAGCGGACCTTGTACGCCGCGAATTTGGACGCGTCTCACTACGTGCTTTCCGACATCCGCGATTTTGACGCAGCAGACGTACCGTCCGTGGACATCGCCACAGCCTCGTTTCCGTGCACCGATCTTTCGTTGGCAGGCGGTCGCGAGGGCTTAGAGGGCAAAGAATCCAGCATCATCTGGAATTTCATCCGGATACTCGATGAAATGGATGGGCGCAGACCCCCCGTCGTCATGCTCGAGAACGTGCCGGGGTTCCTCACGTCCAACAGCGGCCGGGATCTGCGCGACACCATTGCGGCGCTCAACGACATGGGCTACATCTGCGATGTCCTCGCCCTTGACGCCCGTCGCTTTGTTGCCCAAAGCCGCTTGAGAGTATTCGTGGTCGCCTCACTGGTCCCGTTGACCTCACCTGGCGACTGGAGCACGAACGAGCACCGGCCGAAGCAAGTCGTTAAATTCGTCGAAAGTCATCCGGGATTGATCCTGCAGGCGGCCCGCCTGGAGGCGCTGCCCGACCATCGCGATACTCTCACCGATGTCGTCGAGTCGCTGCCACCGAACGACCAACGATGGTGGGGATCGCAACGACTCGACGCATTCCTCGGTTCTTTGTCTGGCATTCAGGACGATAGGCTCCAACTCCTTCGTCAGTCCGAGCGGATTCATTATGCTGCGGCATATCGGAGGACGCGCCACGGAAAGGCAGTGTGGGAGATTCGATCGGACGAGATAAGCGGGTGTCTTCGTACGGCCAGGGGAGGGTCCAGCAGGCAGGCGCTCGTCGAAGCCGGCCGAGGCGAAGTCCGTGTGCGCTGGATGACCGCCCGTGAATACGCCAGACTGCAGGGCGCCCCGTCGTTCGAGTTCGGCGGCGCCAGCGAGAACCAAGCGAAATTCGCGATGGGAGATGCTGTGTGCGTGCCCGCGGTCGCGTGGCTGGCGCGAAATTATCTCGTGCCGCTGGTGCAGGGCAGTCTAACGGCGAACCCACGACGACAAACCCTCGCGCATGCCTAGAAAACGGCAGGACCAACCGCCCGACGAGGTCCGAGACATTCTCTCCGAGTTGCAGCGTGTTCTGAATTTGGAGGATGCCACCGGTAACCACGTGGGCGACGCCGAATGTGGGGTCTATGCCTTCTACGACTACGACGACGAACCCATCTACGTCGGCCAGACCAATGAGAAGCTAAGGGTGCGAATCCGGCGTCATCTCAGCAACCAGAGAACCGACGCCGTGGCCATGAACGTGCTAGATCCGTTCGAGGTGGCCGAGATCGAGATGTGGCCCCTATGGGAGTTGACGGGCGCCTCGGCATCGGAAAGCAAACCCCTGTTGGCCTCGGCGGAGTTCTCGGTCTTTCGGATCTTGCAGGAGGCTTCGCTGTTTGGCGCCGTGCTGAATGAAAAATTGGTCGCGCCCGCTCCGTTAATGATGCTGCCCGATTCGGTGCGAGGCAGAATCGTCCCCGCCGAACTGTATGAGCGCCGCAAGCACCCGGACATTCGCATTGCCCGGCGAGCCGGCGCCATTGCCAAGCTCGCCCAGGTAATAAGCGAGCGTTCCGTTCAACCGGGATTGCGAAGAACTCTGCTTACGCAAGCCCGCAGACTGGAGCATCTCGCGCGTCAACGGTTGGAGCAAGCGTCTAACGATGCGTAGACATGCCTGACCAGTTTACGCCAGAGGCGCGAAGCCGAATCATGGCGAGCGTGCACTCGGAGAACACGTCTTCCGAGATCGCGGTCCGAAAAGCGCTCCACGCCGCCGGATTCCGGTTTCGTCTTCACAGGAAAGATCTGCCCGGAAAACCGGATATCGTGCTGCCCCGGCTCTCGACCATCGTTCTCGTCAACGGCTGTTTGTGGCACGGGCATCAGTGCAGTCGCTTCAGGTGGCCGGTTGCCAATGCAGACTACTGGCGAGCCAAGATTCAACGCAACATGGATCGCGACGAATCGAACCTTCGCTCGCTGGAGAGCCTTGGCTGGAAGGTACTCACGGTGTGGGACTGCGAATTGAAATCCGGAATCTCTGAAGTCTTGGATACGCTCCACAGCTCCTAGCGTTCCGAGTCGCAAATTCGACGCATTAGTCCCGAAGCAAGCAGAAACGTCGGGGTGGTTCGACGGGCTCACCACGAACGGAACAACCCTTACTCCGTTCGGCCTGAGCTTGTCGAAGGCTCGTGACATTGTCATACGAACTTCTGACTCAGGACACTAGACGGAAGAACTCTACTCCACTTGCATCCGCCGAATCGTCGGTTTCAGCAATCCCAGCCAGACGACCACTGCCAGCATGAGCAACGCTCCCGCAGTTATCGCGATCGGCCAGTCGTACAGGTCCGCTGCCAAGCTCAACGGCAACGCCCCCAGATAGTGTAACGACGCGCTTATCAGCATCATGCTCATCACTCGACCTCTCATCGCCGGTGGGGTCGAGAGCTGAAGCACTGTCGCCCCGACCGATATGAAGCCAGCGAAACCCATCCCCACGAAGAACATGAGCAGTAGGGAGACTGGATACCACGACGCCCAGGCGAACAACAGCAAAGCTATCCCGAACAGGATGATGGATCCCAACAAAAGCGAACTCTTATGGCGCGGGTTCCCCAACGATCCCAGGACCAGGTTGCCCACGAGAGAGCCGGCGCCCGCCGCGGCTAGCAACAGCCCCGCTTCGGCGGCGTCGAGACTCAACACTTCCTTGGCGAAGGCCGGCAGTATCTGGATATGGGCCGCGCCGAACAGGCCGAACGCCATGCTAATGCCGATGACACTAGACACGACTGGGGTCCTGAAGGTGAACTTGACCCCGTCCAGAAGGTTGACCAGGACGCTTGTCTCCGAAACCGAACCGTGAGAAGGAACTTTCTGCATGGTCCACATCTGGGCGGCGCCCAGCGCGAAACAGGCCGCGTTCAGGCACAACGCCTCGCCGATGCCCGCTGTCTCGAGCACCACCCCTGCCGCGGGCGGCGCCAGGACGCGCGCGCCGTTGAAAACCGCCGAGTTGAGGGCGTTGGCGTTCAGCATGTCGCCGCGGTCCACCAGGTCGGCGACGATCGCAATGCTGGCGGGCATCATGAACCCCTGAATGGCGCCGAGCGCGATCGCCGTGAGATACACCTGCCACATGGTGACCCGGTCCGCAATCGTCAGCGTCGCCAGAGCGGCGATGAACAACGCTATCGCCGTCTGGGCGACAATCAGCAGCGCGCGACGATCCATTCGGTCGGCCGCGATGCCGGCGAAGGGCATCAGCGCCAGGTTGGGTACGCCGTAGAGGAAGACTGCCAGTCCAAGCTGTGAGCCGGAGTCAGTTAGCTCCAGGACCAACCATCCGATGACAAGGAACTGCATCCCGTACCCGGACGACTGCCACAACATGCTGTAGAAGTACTTTCGGAACTCCCGGTGACCCATGGAACCGAAAATCCGGCGCTTCGAGCTGGCTTGTCTCGATTGGGAGGCCAATCAGACCCCGAGCACTCGATCGCCACAGCAGCGCTTCACCTTTTTGCCGCTGCCGCACGGACACGGGTCATTGCGGCCCACCTTGGCGCGCTTGACTGCCGGGAGCCGGCGGTCGAGTTGGACCCGCACGGGTCGCGCCGGGACCGAGGTCCGCAGCGCGGGCGACATCTGCCCGGGCGGGACCGCCAATCCCCTAGTCTTGCCCAAACGGACAGCCCACTCCTCCATGCGGTCGTAGCTTTTGCCGAAGAAGTCGATAAAGGAGCCACAGAAGTAGGGCAGGCTGTGCTCGGTTTCGCCCGTGTTGACTATGCGATAGCTGGGGCACTCGCCGTAGCACAAGGTCTTCCAGCGGCACTTCTGACAGTTCGCGTGGAGCTTGCTTTTGACCTGATTGAATCGGGCGAACATCTCACCCTCGACGATCTGATCCAGCGGCGTATCGTGAAGGTTGCCCAGGAGCCAATCCTCCTCGACGCGGAAGTCGCACGGGTAGCAGTCGCCGTTGTGTTCGAGGACGATGTACCCGCAGTTCTCGGCCAGCTCACACATCTCGGACGGGTAACCCCACAGCATCTGGATCAGGTTGTCGAACCAGCGTATCCGCACCTTCTCGACGCCCACGTTGATCCATTCGTCGAACAACTCGGTGAGAAATATGCCGTACTGGCCGGGGGTGATCGATTCTGGCGAAGTTCCTCCCTCAGCCACGCTTCGGCAGCCTTCCGCGGGCTCGGCGCAGGGGATGAACTGGAGATCGTGAAATCCCTGGTCGACCAGCCATCTGAGCAACTCCCGAGGCTTGTCGACGTTGGATTGGCTGATTACGCTCAGCACGTTGAAGGGCACGCGCTCGCGTTTGAGGTGTTCGACTCCGCGCATGACGTTGTCGTGCGACGGCCTACCGACCGGGTCGACGCGGAAGCGGTCATGCCACTCGGGCGGACCGTCGATGCTGACTCCCACGAGGAATCGTTGCTGCTTGAAGAATCGGGCCCAATCCTCGTCCAGCAGCGTTGCGTTCGTCTGGATGGCGTTGTTGAGGGGCGGCATCGGGCCGCTGATGAGCTCGCGAGCTACGGCGACTTCACGCTCGACTGCGGCTTCGAAGAACGGCAGCCCCATCATCGTGGGCTCGCCACCCTGCCAGAGGAAACTCAGGTGCGGCGCAGACATCGGGATGTATTGCCGCAGGAACGTCTCGAACGTCTCGATGGACATCGACGGCCGGCCGCTCCACGGGTAGATTGACTGCTTCGACAGGTAGAAGCAGTAGGTGCAGTCAAGGTTGCACCTGCTTGACGTGGGCTTGAGCAGCACGCTCATCGAGTGTCGCATCTATGCTCCCTGCGATTCGTGTACGCGTTCCGGCGGACAGCCATTATCTCACAGCGCCGAATCTCGCCGATGACGCCGACGTCCTCGCGTGATCCCGTTGCCTCGGGAATCCGAGAACGAATAGGAGGTCGCTACGCGAAGTGCGCGGCGACCTCCCACCGTGTCACATTCTACCGGTTGCCGGCGGCGCCGACTAGAATTGAGGCACCGACGCCAAGTTCCTCTCGATCAGCTCGTCAGGCAGGGAGTAATCCTCGAGGCTGCCGGACAGATACGCGTCGTACGAGCTCATGTCGAAATTGCCGTGGCCGCAAAGCAGGAACAGGATGTTCTTCGCTTCGCCGGTCTCCTTGCATTTGAGCGCCTCGTCGATGGCGACGGCCAACGCGTGGGCCGGTTCGGGTGCCGAGATCATTCCTTCGGTGCGGGCGAGGGTTATCGCAGACCTGAAAACGGCATTCTGGTGCACCGCCTTGGCCTCGATCAACTCGAGGTCGACCAACAGGCTGATCAACGGGGCCATGCCATGGTATCGCAAGCCTCCCGCATGGATGGGGGGAGGCACGAAGGTATGGCCGAGCGTGTGCATCTTGACCAACGGGGTCATCTCGCCGGTGTCGCCGAAATCGTAGGTGTACTTGCCACGAGTGATCGTCGGGCACGCTTCGGGCTCCACCGCGATGAACCGGATGTCCTTGCCGTCCAGCTTGTCCTTGATGAAGGGGAAGGCGATGCCGCCGAAACTCGATCCGCCGCCAACACACCCGACGAGGATGTCCGGGTAGGCGTCGAGCTTCTCCATCTGAGTCCTGACCTCCTGGCCGATGACGGACTGGTGCATGAGGACGTGGTTCAGCACGCTGCCGAGGGAGTAGTTGGTGTCATCGCGTCCGGCAGCCTCTTCGACAGCCTCGCTGATGGCTATGCCGAGACTCCCGGGCGAATTGGGATCCTGGGCCAAAATCGCGCGACCCGAGTTGGTCGTGTTGGTGGGGGAGGACAGGACTTCCGCGCCCCAGGTCTCCATCAGCGATTTGCGGTACGGTTTCTGGTCGTAGCTGATCCCGACCATGTAGACCTTGCACTCGATGTCCATGAAGCTGCATGCCATGGCCATCGCGCTGCCCCACTGGCCGGCGCCGGTCTCGGTGGTGATGCGTTTGATGCCCTCTTGTTTGTTGTAGTAAGCCTGAGGCACGGCGGTGTTGGGCTTGTGGCTGCCGGCAGGGCTTGTGCCCTCGTACTTGAAGTAGATCTTGGCCGGCGTACCGAGCGCTTTCTCGAGTCGGTGGGCTCGGTACAGGGAAGTCGGGCGCCAAATGCGGTAGATGTCCTGAACCTCATCGGGGATCTCGATGTAGCGTTCCTGGCTCATCTCCTGCGCGATCAGACCCATGGGAAAGATGGGCGACAGGTCGTCGGGCCCGGCTGGCTGGTGGGTGCCGGGGTGCAATGGCGGTTCGGCCGGTCTGGGCAGGTCGGCCTGAACGTTATACCAATGAGTGGGCATCTCGCTTTCGGTCAGGAGCGTCTTCGTGTCCATCTGGGGCCTCCTTTAATCGTGATCGGGTCGGTGATGGGTGGGCCGCTCAGCGGCGACTATTACGGTATCCGCGACGCCTGATGATGTCAATCGGAGTTGTGCCCCCACCGCCGTTGCCGTCTCGATTCAACAGGATTGCTTTTCGCCATGCTCTCAAACAGGATTTGCTGCTGCTCACACGCCGATGTCGCGACTGCGGCGACAGAGCACTTGACCGCTGTCACTCTCGTGATAGACTTGTTTTATCGCGTATGAAGCATTTATTGGCCAACAAGCGCGAATATCAACGCGCAGATCGCCACTCAGGCTAGCTAGGACGACCAGCCGATGGATGTGGCGCCGATTTCTCCGACCTGGTCCCAGGCGACTCGCATTCAACCGAGAGTGTGACCGACGAACGGTCTAATCAACAAGGGACGCCGCGTCGGACACAGCACGATTGTCGGCATCTGGAGGGTCAACGTGGGACTCGATCGAAAGACCACAGAATTTCTCGAGCAGATGGCGACCGGCGACGGAAAACCGCTGCACGAAAGTACACCCTACGAAGCGCGCGCGTTCGGGTCTGCGATAGCGGAACTCGCCGGACCTGCTCCCAACATGGTGCACGTGGAGGAAACCTCCATCGACGGCCCGCACGGCAAAGTCGCGCTTCGGGTCCTCATACCCACCGAGACGCCGCGGGGCGTTCTTGTTTACTACCACGGAGGCGGATGGGTCATAGGCAATATCGATGAATACGACACGGTCGCACGAAAACTCGCGGAGCGGACATCTTGCGCTGTCGTCCTGGTGGAGTATCGCCTCGCGCCGGAACACCGTTACCCCATTGCCGTTGACGACTCCTACGCGGCACTCGAATGGGTCGGGGAGCATTTGGCCGATATTGCAGGTGAAGATGCGCCGCTGATCGTCGCGGGCGACAGCGCCGGCGGAAACCTCGCCGCGGTGATGGCGACACGCGCGCGTGACCAGGGCGGGCCGCAATAGCGCTGCAGGTGCTCATATACCCGGCGACCGACGCCGATTTCTCCCGACCCTCCTACACTGATCCTGAAAACCAGTTGCTGCTGACCCGCGACGGGATGATCTGGTTTTGGGACCACTACCTCCCTGATTCCTCCAAGCGAACGGAGCCGGACGCCTCTCCGTTGCACGCACGAAACCTCTCAGGGCTGCCGCCCGTTGTGGTGCTGACTGCGGAATACGATGTTCTGCGTGACGAAGGGGAGGCCTACGCCGAGAGACTGAGGCAAGCCGACGTGCCGACCGACTTCCGGAGATACACCGGGCAGATGCATGGATTCTTCATTCTGTTGATGTTGCCCGGCAGCGAGCTCGGCTTCCAGCAGGTCGTGAAGGCAGTCAAAGCGTGCGTTGTGAAAGCGCACAAAGTTCACCAGATGCGATAGCGTGAACCGATCTCCGAATTACAACCGACGCCTTAGCGAAAGTTCACGAGGTGGGTATGAAATCCGAAACTGAAAAAGTTCAGGAACTCGACGCCGTGGTCATAGGCGCCGGCTTCGGCGGGCTGGGCATGCTGTGGCGACTCCGCGAGAACCTGGGCATGTCCGTCCAGGTATACGAGACGGGGGACGGAGTCGGCGGAACTTGGTATTGGAACCGTTACCTGGGCGCCCGATGTGACTCCGAGAGCTACATATATTGCTTCACATTCTCGAAGAGCCGGCTCTGCAGGACTGGAACTGGAGCGGGAAGTACCCGGTGCAACCCGAGATTCTGTCCTACCTCAATCACGTCGTGGACCGTTTCGACCTCCGCCGAAACATTCAATTCAACACCAGGGTTGTGTCCGCAAGATACCTCGAGGATACGAACCGATGGGAAATCGAAACGGACAACGGCGATCGAGTCATCGCCAAATTCCTGATTACCGGGATCGGGTGCATCTCAACCAGCAATGTTCCGTACATCAAAGGGCTGGAGTCGTTCGAGGGCGAGTGGCATCATACGGGCGACTGGCCCCATGACGGGGTGGATTTCGCGGGCAAGCGGGTCGGCGTCATCGGCACCGGCTCAAGCGGCATACAGGCGATTCCGGTGATCGCCGAGCAAGCCAAGAGCCTGACGGTGTTCCAACGCACCCCGCAATACACAATCCCAGCCCGCCACGGGACGATAGATCGGAAATTCCTCGAAGAGCAAGTCAAACCCAACTACGAAGCGATTCTGGAAAAAGCAAGATGGTCCAAAAGCGGCAACGCGGTGAATTTCAGCGAACGCCTGGCCCTGGAAGCCACGGCTGAGGAACGCCGGGAGGCGTATGAAACTGGCTGGGCCGAGGGCGGGCACAAATTTCTGTGGGGATCGTTCAAGGACATCGGCATGGATCGAAGGGCGAACGACACCGCCGCGGAATTCGTCCGATCCAAGATACGCGAGATCGTGGAGGATCCCGAAACCGTCGAAAAACTTCTGCCGACCGACCATCCGTTGGGCTCCAAGCGGGCGTTGATAGACACTGACTACTACCAGACATACAACCGTGACAACGTCGAGTTGGTTGACATCCGCCACTCACCGATTCAAGAGATCACCCCGACTGGAATCCGAACTGAGGACAGCGAGTTCGAGTTCGACATGATCGTTTTCGCCACCGGATTCGATGCGATGACTGGCACATTCTTCAAGATCGACATCCGCGGAAGAGACGGTCTGGCCCTGAAGGACAAGTGGTCAGAGGGACCGAAAACGTACTTGGGCCTCCAGGTCGCAGGATTTCCGAACATGTTCATGATTACCGGGCCGGGCAGCCCTTCCGTCCTCAGCAACATGACCGTGTCGATTGAACAGCACCAGGATTGGATCTCAGACTTCATCGACTACATGCGCGAACGTGACATCGAAGTGGCGGAGGCGGATCCCGATGCCGAGAGCGAATGGGTGTCCCACGTCAACAAGGTAGCCGAGTCGACAATGTACATGCTTGCAGATTCGTGGTATCTAGGCGCGAATATTCCCGGAAAGCCCCGCGTATTCATGCCGTACGCCGGCGGTGTGGGAACCTACCGCGAGAAATGCAACGAAGTCGTAGATAACGGCTATCAGGGCTTCATCCTCAGCGCAGAAGGCGTTCGATCGGCGACCTGATTTCAGCGCCACCGAGAATTCAACTTGAGCTTCGCGGCGGCATCACCGATCGCTGGCCGCGATGCCGTCCAGGCGGACCACGCCCGCGCCCACGAGTCGGTCCAACTCGTCCGCCATTCCGATCTCGTCCAGGATTTCTTGCGCGTCCGAGCCCGGCTTCGGTGCAGGGCGACCCGGCCGGACCGGAGTGCGCGACATTCGTGGCGCCGGGCCTGCGGTGGTGATCGGTCCCCAATCCTCATGGTTGCGCGTGATGCTCAGGCCGTGACTTTTCACCCACGGGTGGTCCATGAGATCGCTCCACCTCGTAACTACCCGGTGCATCCCGATCCCGGCAGGGTTGAGTTTGCCGATCCATCCGGCGATTGAGCCTCGCACGAACCTGTCCTCCAGCGCTCGCTCCAAATCCTCGCCCTGCAGGCCGTCGACTCCCTCCAGGCCCGGAACGCGCGATAGCTTGCTAAGCTCCGTCATTCGCGCGCCGAGGAAAAGCCAGCCGTCCGCTGCCTTGTACGCTCGATGCAGCGGTCCAGAACCGAGGGTGTCTTAGCCTCGCGGTTCGTCCCAAGTCTTGCCGTCGTAGTCCTGTACGATCGCTGATTGCAGCGTCATGGCCGTGTAGGCGAGCGCGCCGTCGACGTGCTGGCCTTCGCCGGTCCGTTTTCGATGCAGCAACGCCAATGCGACACCGTACGCGCCCAGGAGCCCGGTGCTGAAGTCGTTGATCGGATGTGGTTGAAGCTGCGGCTGACCGTCGCCCCCGAAACGCGCCTGCATGCCGGTAGTGGCTTGCGCGAACTGCTCGTGTCCCGGACGCTCGGCCCAAGGTCCGATGTGCCCGTAGGCGTTCAACGAAGCGTAGACGATGTCGGATTTCCGCTTACGAACCTCATCGTAACCCAATCCCAAGGCTTCTATGCGTCCTTTCCGGTTGTTCTGGACCACGACGTCAGCGTCCTCAAGCAGTCGCCAGAACACGTCGCGTCCCTCTTCCTTCTTCAGGTCCAGCAGAATGCTGCGTTTGCCCCGGTTGACGGTATTGTGGGAGGCGATCGTTGGACCTCTGTTCGGGTCGTCGATCTTGATCACGTCGGCGCCGAATTCCGCGAGCGTCCTTCCGCATGTGGGCCCGGCGAGAATTATGCAGAGGTCGAGCACACGCACCCCGTCGAGCGCCGATCGCAGTGTATCGTCGATATTTTCGACCGGCGCCGGCTGCGAGCCGCCATTGGCCTCGGACAGAACCTCGTCGCGATGTTGGTCGAGCGCCGGAGCCGGACCGCGAACCTCGCCAGGCGTTCCTGACAGGCGTGGATTCACGCCCGGTTGCAGCATCTTCCCGAATTTCGGGTCTTGGACTTCGATGACCATCTTGGACTCGCGGGCGTGGGTGTGGTCGAGCCATTCGGCGCTTGCCCTGCATACGGCGCACTCGCTGCCCGCGATCGCGATGTCGTCCTCCCATTGCTGCGCCGTTCGGGTCTTGAAGAGCTCGACGGTTCGCCGCCTTTGCTCTGCCGCGAGCCCAGGGTCGCGGGCAAGGCGCTCCCAATCAATCAGACCTTCCTCGTCCCATGAAGCGATGCCTGCGGCCTCCACGAACTCTCGGAAGTTGCTGTTCGCGGATCCGAACATCACCCACCGACCATCCTTGCATTCGAACTGGCCGGACCAGGTGCTGCCGAGAGCCGGAGGAGGGGGATCGGCGTTGTGGATGCGCTGTCTGCTGAAGGCCGCGAACATGGCGTCGAACATCAGGACTTCGATGCGCTGGCCGACGCCATCGCGCTCGCGGACACCCAACGCCATAGCTATGCTGACGGCGGACTCAAATGCCGCGAACGACGAGGCGATGGGGATAGCAGTATATATCGGCAGACCGTTTCCGGCGCCGAATAAGGGCCCCCGGAAGTTGGTCGTCGCGGCCGCAACGATGCCCTCCCAGGCGGGGATCGCCGCGCGCGGGTCGTCGGAGGCGAACCCGGGAATCGAGCAGTACACGAGCCTCGGGTTGGCAGAAGCGGCAGCCTCCGCGCCAAGCCCGAGTCGGTCCATCACGCCTGGGCGGAAGTTCTCCAGCAGCACGTCCGCCGAGGCGATGAGCGCTTGAGCTCGCTCAACGTCCGAGAGGTCCTTCAGATCGAGGACAATGGACCGCTTGCCTCGATTCCAGGTCGAGTTGGCGGGCGTGTCCCAGCAGGGGCCCTCCGGAGGATCGATCTTGACCACGTCCGCGCCTTGGTCCGCCAGCAACATTCCCGTCAGCGGCCCGGCGACGAACTGGCCGAAGTCCAATACCTTGATGCCATCCAGCGCGCCCATAGCTCTCACATCTCCGATTCCGGTTTTGTCATCGCGACTGTGACCCGTTGCCCGCGATCTTGGCGCCGCCTGAGCCAAGGAAGATAATCCGAACGCGTCGCAATTGAGGATCTTCCGTTGCGCCTCGTCTAATCTGATGAGCCGCGAAGTTGCGCACCCAGACCCTGGCAATGGCCGCCTCGACGCATGGCGATGGCTGGGGCAATTCTATCGGCGACATGGCGATGCCGCAAGAGCATCAGTTCGGCTGGACTACACTATGCGTCGAGGGGGTTGATGATCAGGCCGGTCGGGAGCTTCGGAAAGAAGCAGGTGGACTTGGCCGGGAGGCGTTGGCTGTCTCTTACGATGGCTTCGAACGACTGCAGGACCATGCCGTGGAGGATGAACGCCATCTGTTTCGTTCCATTCTGGACCCTGCGGTTGACGCCGACAGCGACGTGCCGGAAGCGCTTCGCGTTCGACCAGATGATAGTATGGAGGTCGTTGCGGCCAGGCGTCGAGGCGCCAACCCACCCACGGCCAATGCCACGATCCACTTCAAACCAACGAGGACAGGCATGCCCTTCGCAAGCGTAAACGGCACGGAAATCTACTACGAGGTCCACGGCAGCGGGCCGGCCCTCGTGTTCGCCCATGGGTCCGGCGGCAACCACCTCGCGTGGTGGCAGCAGGTTCCGTTTTTCTCGGAACACTACGCATGCATCATCTTCGATCATCGAAGCTTCGGGCTGACCGCTGACGAAGCGGAACCCAAGGGCCGAAGCGCCTTCGCTGACGATCTCAAAGGATTGCTCGATTTCCTAGAGATCGAACAAACAGCCGTGGTCGCGCACTCGATGGGGGGCCGCACCGGATTGGGCTTCACTCTGCGGAATCCCGGACGAGTCTGGGGCCTGGTGTTTTCTGGCTCGAACGGCGGCGCGGTCAACGACGAAGCGAGGCAGGTTCGCGAAGAGCATCAAAACCGCGAACCGGACCGTCCGGCGGGCACACTCAGAGCACTGTCGTTGGGCTTCACGGCAGCCAACCCGGAGATGGCTTTCCTCTACCGACAGTTCATGCGGCTAAACCCGAAGCACGAGCCCGACTTCCTGGCCGTGCCGCCGGGATTCCGAGGCTCCACGCACGAGCGACTCACCGACTCAGGCGTGCCGATCCTATACATCGTCGGTGAGGAAGACGCGCTCATCGCGCCGAGAACCATCGAGATCGCGTCGTCGTTGGTCCCCCAATCGAAACTCGTCACCATGCCTCGCGCCGGCCACTCCGTCTACTACGAGCAACCCGAGGCGTTCAACGACCTCGTGCACGGGTTCCTGACGGAGAATATGCCGCCGGGGATCGCCGAATAGCGATTGGGTGATTCGGAGTTGTGGGCCGCCTGAGGCGGTCCAGCTCCGTCGTCGGCTCGGGCAAGACGACTGTTGCTGACGGCTCAGGCAGGTAGGCGCAGCAAGCGGAACATGAAGGCGCCAAGGCACCAGTTGGTGAACGCGTTGACTGACAAGACTGCGGCCAAGCCGAACCCGAACACGAAGCCAGCCACAGGTACATCGAGCAGAAATCCCAGCCCGCTTGCCGTCAACATCATACTGACGACCAAGCACGCAAATCGTCTGGGGCGTGGATTGGGGGGCATAGGATCGGCGCCGAATAGGTGTCTGACGCCGTAGTTAAACGTGGCGTCCACCAGATGCCCTCTCGCAGAGACCGCGGCCAGAATCGCGATGCCCGCCGCCACGAACTGCCAAACCGGCCACTGAAGCGCGGCGCCAACGGCCGCCAGGGCGGCGCAGACCGCTGGCGAATAACGAATCGGCCACTCGATCGATCGTTTCTCGGTGTCATCGAATCCGTCATACCCCTGTAAGTTCAGGGCGTATCGCGAAAACGAACTGTACTCGGTGGTTGCAACCTCATCTTGATCCATGAGTGCCCCTTGGTTAGGCTCGGAGTTCGTACGACTGGCAGACGGCGTCGATTCGTGTCCAGTGACGGGACATGAGCGACAGCACGATCGCGATGATACCAGCCCGGCGAGTGGGTTTCAATCGTTAAGCCGCTACGTCGAATGTGCGGGCTATGGGCATCTTACGGCAAGTGACGAGGGCGCATCCGACCGCTGACGTAACAAAGGCGCCGACGATGCCGGGAGCTTCCGCGAAACCGCTAAAGGCGCGTGTGGTACAAACATTCGAGTGGCCCGAGGGCGCTATCCTCGGGAGTTGCAATGGACAACAAGGTTGTCCGTTGCAGCCAATTCGTTCGCCTTAGTCCAAAGCATTCAACGAGCTCGTGCGTTGGCCCTTGATCGACGTTATGCCGCCGGATGTCGCCGAAGCGTAGACGAGCGGTGGTCGTCTGGCCGTTCACGGCCAAGCCCGCGCAGCCTGGCTATTCCGCGGCGTGGAGCTCGTGCAGGCTCGTCTCTGCGTCACCGACGGCCAGGCCGCCGCAGATGACTTTGCCGGTGATGATGAGATCGGGCAGAGACTCGGTTGAATCCGGCTGTTGCTCGCGCATATCTTCAACGCCGCCCATGGTGACTGACGGCGTGAGTGCGACGTTCCATTCCAGCGGCGCCTTGATCATCACTCCACCGCAGATGACGGTGACCTCGACGATTGCAGGAGCATCCGCGATCTCGGCGCCCGTGAGGTCGAGCTCGACGCCGCCGCAGATCGCCCTGACGGCCCCTCCGGTGAACGGTTGCGACGTCACCTCTTTTTCGGCGCCCCCGAATACGGCGACCTCGTTGACGGAGCCTTCTCCGTAATCCTGGGCAAGATATCGGCGTTTCGCCAGAAGGGCGGCGACGACGCCGGCCACTTTCAGACCGATTAACGCGATGACGACACGTGCCAACAGCTTCCGTGCGCTCATGCTAACGCTCTCCCTTCTCCATTATTCGTCTATTGGAGCACCTCTCGCACTCCGGCTATGACCTGGTCTCTGTCGGGAATGCAAAACTGCTCCATTATGGGGGCGTAGGGGATCGGAACGTCTGGGGCGCACACTCGTTTGACCGGGGCCTTCATGGCTCGGAACGTCTCCGGGTCCTCCGTGACCAATGCCGCGATCTCAGCTGCCGCGCCGCACGTGATGCACGCCTCGTCCACGATGACGACGCGACCGGTTTTCCTCACCGACGCGCGAATTGCGCCCGAGTCCATGGGGACCAGCGTTCTCGGGTCGATCACTTCGGCTGAAATCCCCTCGGCGGCCAGGGTCTCCGCGGCGGCCAGCGCTTCGACGACCATCTTCGAGATGGCCACGATAGTGACGTCGCTGCCCTCCCGTTTGATGTCGGCCACGCCTATCGGCACGGTGTACTCCTCTTCAGGCACGTGTCCGGTTATCCCCATGCGAGGAAGCATCTGGTCCTCAAAGAAGATCACAGGGTTGTTGTCGCGAATTGCGCTTTTCATCAGACCTTTGGCGTCGTAAGGAGTGGTGGGCATGACGATTTTCAGCCCCGCCAGGCCCATGAACATCGGGTGCGGGCTCTGCGAGTGCTGGGCGGCCGCGGACCTGCCTCCGCCGGTCGACGCTCGGAATACGATGGGGAACGCCGCTTGGCCGCCGAACATGTAGTGGATTTTGGACATCTGGTTGACGATCATGTCCATTGCGGTGAACGCGAACGTCATCATGCCCGGACTGACGATGGGCCGGAAGCCGCTTCCCGCGGCCCCGATGCTTGCGCCGACGTACGCCTCCTCCGAGATGGGGCACACGCGCACTCGCGCTTCGCCAAACTCATCTGTGAGACTGTTGAGGTTTCCGACTGAGCCTGCCAGATGGAACACGCGGTTGTCGCGTCTCATCTCCTCTTGGAAGGCTTCCAGGATGGCATCGTCGATGGTGAGTTCTCTCATGGTCTCCACTCTTTTCTCTGCAGCAGGTGCTGTGAATCGGCGACGTTGGCGCTAAGGTGCGAAGACTTCGAGCAACGCGTCCTCGGGTTTGGGCATCGGACTAGTTCTCGCGAACTCGACCGCCTGTTCGACCGCGGTTTCAACCTCGGACTCGATCCCATTCAGCGAGGATCTGGTCGCGATGTCTTGTTCGAGCAAACGGCTCGCCAGCTTCGGAATCGGATCGAACTCGGCGTTTGAGCCGTCCGGCGGGGCTTCGTCGGAGGCCGTCTTCTGCTCAGCGTGTCCACGCCATCTGTGCGTCTTGCATTCGACCAGAGTCGGCCCGCTGCCCGCCCTAGCCCTGAGCACTGCCTGCTCGACCGCTTCGTACACGGCAATGACGTCGGAACCGTCCACGGTGATGCCGGGGATGTTGTACGAGACCGAGCGCGAGGAGACGTCCTCGACCGAGAGGGCGTAGGACGCAGGCACGCCGATGGCCATGCCGTTGTTCTCGCAGACGAAGATCGCGGGCAGCTTCCAGATCGACGCCAGGTTCAGCGATCCGTGAAACGCGCCTTCGTTGGACGCTCCGTCGCCAAAGAATGCAACGGCCACCCCGTCGCTGCCTTCGAGTTGAGCGGCCAGCGCCGCGCCGGTCGCGATCGGCATGCCCGCGCCGACGATGCCGTTGGCGCCCAGCATCCCGACACCGAAGTCGGCGATGTGCATCGAGCCGCCTCGGCCGTGGCAGTAGCCGTTGCTTCGGGCGAAAAGCTCCGCCATCATCAGCTTGATGTCGGCGCCCTTGGCGATGGTGTGGCCGTGGCCTCGGTGAGTGCTTACGATCTTGTCGGTGACCTTCAGGGCGGTGCAAACGCCCACGGCCACCGCTTCCTCGCCGATGTAGGCGTGGACCACGCCCGGGATGTTTCCAGCGTGGAACTCCTGGACGGCGAACCGTTCGAAGGTTCGGATGGTGACCATTTTTCGGTACATTTCCAGCATCATCTCGGGGCTCAACGCCATGGCGGCCTCCCTTGCGGTTCACGGTTAAGTCGGCTTCGACCGGGCAATTGTACTCCTGGAGCGAACGTTCGACTATAGGCCGGAGCGAGTGCAATGGCGCTGCCGAGGGCAAACACCGGGCGTCTCATTCCTTACGCGCGACGACGATGAGATGCTCCCCCGCGTCAACATATTCAGGCAGTTCGCACGCGGAGAGCTCCAGGTCGAGGAGCTGACGAGAGGCAGTCGAGTCCGCGGAGATTCGTTGTAGTGCCAACCCGGATGCGGAGAGCGGGTTCGCGGCGGCCACGGTCGTCACTCGACAGCCGGAATTCGCGAAAACGCTGGCCATGTATTTCGACGAAAAGAGGGCGATCGGCATATGGAACTCGCCGGCTGTTGGCTGTCAGCAGAAACGGGACAGATTGTTAATAGAGACTTTG
>CEQE01029656.1_pt1 | contig 36986 bp, 35 predicted proteins | sample 356201 | NCBI WGS metagenome assembly CEQE01 (sample SAMEA2619970, study PRJEB7988) | marine metagenome | biome: marine biome (ENVO:00000447); feature: mesopelagic zone (ENVO:00000213) & marine oxygen minimum zone (ENVO:01000065); material: "saline water (ENVO:00002010), including plankton...
TTCAAGTGAAGAAGGCTGAAAAAATTAGTATCGCATCAAGCCCCACACTCGTGGGGTTTTTTGTTTGTGGATGATGGGTAGATTTGAGTAGAAAATTGGGACCCATTATGAAAAGATTATTGCAAATCGTATTACCATTATTATTGATTGTTGGGTGTGATTCATCTGATAAAATATCTATTGAAGAATTATCTGAAGAATGAAATTATTACGTTTATTTTCGATAATAATAATGATGGTATTGAACGCTCAAGATAACCTTTTCGAGCCGGGTTATTTGATTGGAGGTTCTGCAGATGCAGATGTTAAAGATTTAAACACTGATGGTGATAATGATACTGAAACTAATGAAGAAATAGATTCAGCACGAACTGTAAAAATAGAATATTCTATTGATATTGTAACTGAATCTATGACCAATATTACCGGGGGACTTAAACAGGGAACAGTATTTAATGGATTAGTGCAAACTGGTATGGATATTTCCCTGGGTACCAGTCTGATAAGGGGAAATATTCTTCTTTTATCAGGTGAAAATCCATCGGAATATATTGGAGATGGGTTTGGTGCCAGTAATCTGTATGGGTATAACAGTTTACGTTTGTACGAAATATGGTTTGAACAAAGATTTCTGAAAAAAAAGTGTAGTATAAGGATCGGCAGCCTACTGGCGGATACAGAATTTTCAGTGAATGATTTAGGTGGACTTTTTATCAATAGTGCTTTTGGTTGGCCGGCATATATATCAGGAAATACACTGAATACAGGCCCGGCTTTTTTCGTTACAGCGCCTGGTATACGGATTCGTTATCGTACAGATAATCATTCAACATGGCAAGTTGGGATATATGATGGTGATCCATTTGATCATTTGGATGGAAATGGAAAAACTACTGCACATGGGATTCATTGGGAATTATCCAAAGACCAGGGAATTTTTTCTATTGGGGAGTATGGTAAAACACTGGGAAACAATGATGCTAGTAATGTAAAAATTGGATTTTGGAATTATTCAAATTGGGGTATGGATGAAAATAATTCTACAAGTGGGGTATATTTTTCATCACAATTGTTATGGTCATTATTACAAAACCAGAAAGAAATTGGTGTATTTTTAAGAGGGGGAATTAGTACATCTGGAAATACTCATCTTTATTATAAAATGGTAGTTGATGGTGGCATTCAATTGATCAATCCATTTCCTTGGTTAGATAATGATATAATAGGAGTGGGGCTGGCATACGCAAATATTGCAGACGGACAACTGCATTATTTAACTGAAAAAAACAAATATATTCCTATGGATTATGAAATGGCAATTGAAGCCTCTTTACAATTTAAAATATTTCCTTGGCTTTTAGTTCAACCTGATTTCCAAATGATTTTCCACCCAGGTGGATCATCACTTGTTGAAAATACAACAGTTATGTCCATTAGGTTTATAATCAACGTTTAATATCAGGAGAAATCCTTGTAGAGAATCTGATAAAAAATAAAACCCATTCAACATTGATATGGACTTTTAGTGCGGAGATCAATAAAGTGTAATAAATGTGGTAGTTTGTCAATAAGATTATATTTACCTGATAAAAAAATGTTCAAATGTGATGAATGCAACGATATTTTTACATTTTATAATTAATACCAAATAGCCTTCTCACGGCACTTTTAACTAAAATCTAACAAAATGATACAAAGAACAAGGTTTATCAACTTAAATGCCTCTATTTGATAGGTGCATTTTTATTGGAGTTAAGGGTCATAAAAGTCACCAGGTAAATTATATTATTCATCATTTATCTTTTCTTTACTCATTTGTTACTCATGCCCTTTTTCAATAAATTTTCTCCTCGGTAGGCGCGTGCTTGGAAAGCGTGTATACGGTAACCCCGTATAGAGGGTTCGGATCCCTCTCTCCGTATTCAAAGCCGTGAATAATTCGGGGATTTTTAATTTTATTATTATATTCCTTAAATGATTATCCTTAATAAATCAAAACTCTCTTTTGGATTAATAGCACTCTTTGCCTTTACTGTTTCATGTGAGGATAAATCTGGCCAAGCGGAAGAACACGTTCTCGACTGGGGTAATCTTGATCTAACAGAAGACTTCCAAACCGGGAGAACCAATGCCGAAGGGATTGATACTGACCAATTAGAAACAGGGTTAGAACGGGCAAAAGTACTGGATAATTTTTATGCGATTGCGATAGTATATAAAGGCCGTCTGGTTGTGGAAGAATATAAGTATGGTAATAGAGATACCCAGTATCCGATATGGTCCGTAACAAAAAGCTTTCTCTCTGCCTTGGTGGGTCAAACCATCGATAAAGGTCATTTAGATGATGAATTCAAAGCATTGGGTAATTATTACCCAAATATTGCCAATTCCGTCAAAAGGCAGATCACCTTCGGCCAACTGTTGACTATGTCCTCCGGCATTCCTGATAACACAGGGTATATGTTCGAAGCCTATCCGCTTCAATTTATCATGGATAAAGCGCTTCTCTATCCATCCGGTACTGATTGGAATTATACTTCAGCAGGAACCCACGTTCTATCTTATCTTTTTACGGCAGTGATGGATGAGTCTGCATCCTCATTTGGTGAATTAAATTTATTTTCAAAAATAGGTATCTCAGAATACACATGGGAGTCTGATGCGTATGGTGTGTCTAATGGTGGTTTTGGTTTAAGCCTGCGCCTCATCGATATGGCGAAATTTGGACAACTTTTCTTACAAGAGGGGACATCTGCCGGTGAAGAGATCATTTCATCTGCCTGGGTACGCAAATCATTCGCGATGACCATTCCTTTCAATCAAGACAAATCTAGTGGTTATGGGTACTTATGGTGGATGCGCATGGTTAATGGTGAAAAAATGGTATATGCTGCTGGTTATGGCGGACAGTATATTATGATTGTTCCCACGCGGGCTTTGGTTGTCGCCATTACATCTAGCTCACGGTATAATGGTGAGTATGGTCAAAATCTAAATCGTATATTTTATCAGGATATTATTGGTAGTTTCCGGGCACTGAATAGGGAATAATAGTTCAACAAGAATCAGTTCCAACAACAGTGGAAATTAATATGAGAAAATTATTTTACTTTATTCCATTCTTTCTGTTTGCTTACTCATTCATGCATCCTGAGGATCCTAAGGAAAGAAACCACAATTCATTAGGATTTGGTGTAGCAGGAGATGTGACTATATCTGAAGGTGTGTTCTACGTGGGTCAAACTGGATCATCCCTTAATAATGGATCAGTTTATGTATACTCGTCTAACTCAGATAATGCGATGGATCAGGAACTTATACTTCCACCTCTCCAAAACGAGTTTGGATTTGATTTTGGATACTCTATCGATGTGTATAAGGATATCTTAATCATTGGAGCACCACACCGAGCAGATAATACTGGTCGTGCTTTTGTATATAAAAGAGACCAAATTGGGAAATGGCAGCTGATTCAAGCCGTTGAGCCAAACATAAGTGAATGGACCTCTGATTTTGGTTCGGAAGTAGCTGTGAGTGAAAAATATATTTTGATTGCCGATCGAAATGTCGATTTAGAAACAGGTGCGGTGTTCACGTTGGTTAAAAATGAGGAAAGTGGAGACTGGGAAGAAGGAACTGTTATTAAGAATACATCCATAATTGAAGATGGATTCTTTGGCCATTCTATTGATATAGAAGGTAATCAAGCCCTCATTGGTTCGCGTAATGGAAATTTAGCGGTGTCGTATACCTTTGCAGATGGATGGAAAGAATCTCACGTATTTTCACCGTATTACTTTCAAAGCAAAGGTCGTTTTGGTTTCTCTGTCGACTTAAATGGTGATTATGCTGTAATCAGTTCTCCAGGTTTTGATGAAAAGGGTATGGTTGAGATTCATAAACAATCCAATGGAACTTGGCAAAAAGTACTTTCTATTAATAACCCCGATCCATTGGATGAATCATATTTTGGCGCTGCTGTGTCAATGAATGGAGATGAAATCCTTATTGGTAATTATAACGGTGAAAAATCATATATATTTAACCTAGACACTGATTCAGCAACTTTGAGGTATACACTCCAAGCACCAGATAAAGCCAAAGGTAAATTTGGCCGTGCACTATCGTTTGTTGATGATAAAATCATGATTGGTGCGACCTATGGTGAACGTGCCACTATTTACGAAAAAGACGATCAAGACAATTGGGCACCGACTCATCACGTTTCCAGTTATAACCGGTCACAGAGCACTATGGGCAAAAAGTCACCATGTGTAAATGGAAAAGTGATTGATCAGGATAATGAAATTTCATATTCTTGTAATAGCCTGGATATGATGGCCTTCATTTCCCCGAGCGACCTTAGTGGCGGCACCAATACAGAACTGAATGACATCTGGGGTTGGACCGATTCTACAACAAATAAAGAATATGCTTTAGTCGGTTTAAGAATAGGTACCTCTTTCGTGGATGTGACTGATCCCGTCAATCCAATTGTGATTGGCATTCTACCAACAGCCACCGGTAACTCTACATGGCGCGATATTAAAGTTTATAAAGACCATGCTTATATTGTGGCGGATAATGCAGGCAGTCATGGGGTTCAGGTGTTTGACCTCACCCAACTGCGGGACGTGACCTCTTTCACCGAATTTGAAATGACATCTCATTATGATTTAGTTGGATCAGTACATAACATTGCTATTAATGAAGAAACAGGTTTTGCTTATGCGGTTGGTATTGGATCTGCATCCAAAAGTGAATATAAGTGTGGCGCACATATCATAGATATTAATGATCCTACTAATCCAACTTATGCTGGTTGTTTAGGCGATAAGACAACAGGAAGGTATAATGATGGATATATCCATGACGGTCAATTTGTTATTTATAGAGGGCCAGATACTGATTACTACGGTCAAGAAATTGCATTTACTGCCAATGAAACTGCATTGGGGATAGCAGATGTAACAGATAAGTCTAATTTGAAAATCATTTCAAAGTATGATAAGCTCAATTTTGGTTATGTACATCAAGGTTGGTTATCTGAAGATCATCGATACTTTTTCGTTAATGACGAATTGAATGAAGACAGGGGTTACGATGATAAACAGACAACGGTCATTTTTGATCTAACCGATCTGGATAACCCAGAGGTGATGACCACTTATTATTCTGATCTGACAACCATTGATCATAATAATTTTGTGGTAGGTGATCTATTATATCAATCCAATTATTCCTCGGGATTAAGGATATTAAATGTTAAAGATCCCTTGAATTTAATCGAAGTTGCTCATTTTGATACATACCCCGCGGGAGATGTAATATCTTTCGTGGGCTCGTGGGGTAATTATCCTTATTTCAGTAGTGGTACAATTATTATGACTTCCATAGAAGAAGGATTCTATGTATTGAAAGCAGCAGAAGGAGGGAATTTGGCCACAGGAGTGGAATCAATTATCCCTGAACAATATAGTTTGAGTCAAAATTATCCGAACCCTTTTAATCCGACAACACAGATACATTACGAATTGCCGAAAGCAACCCAGGTATCTTTGAAGTTATATAATATGCTCGGGAATGAAATCATGGTCCTGGATCAAGGCCAACGGGGTGCCGGTAAACATCATGTGACTTTTAACGGTGGTGATCTACCCAGCGGTATATATTTCTACCAGCTTCGTGCGGATCATTTTGTCAAAACACGAAAGATGTTTTTAATCAAATAGTCATTTTTCCTGGGCTGATATATAAGTTAAAACATCTAAATTCCGCCCGAATTTTTTCACACTAAATCCAATTTGGAGGGGTGGCAGAGTCTGGTTGATTGCACCGGTCTTGAAAACCGGCATGTCTTATGGGCATCGGGGGTTCGAATCCCTCCCCCTCCGCAAACGACAGAAACTTAACGGATATTTATGAAACATATATTAAAACTCATCCCGATTATTGCCATCCTTGCATCCTGCACAAAACCGACACCTGTCGGAGATTTAAAAAGTGTGGATGGTATTGCCATAGATCCAAAAACAGAAAAACCCTTTTCCGGGGAGGCCTACTTGAACTTTTTTGATGGTCAACTGAGAATGCAGGGTATGTATGAGAAGGGTAAAAAATCCGGGATTTGGAAATATTACATTAAAGGCAGTGGAAACCGTTTTTATAATCTTCAGTTTATTGACGGTCAAATTGTATCTGTCAGCTTCAACGAAGATGACCGCAGATGGAAAGGAAACCCCATTGCATTTGCACCGGATTCCTCCATGGTTGACGGTAAATATTTGGTCCAGGAATTAGAGCAGTATGACTATTCCTTACCTCCAAAAGTCTTTGTTCAACTCATAAACAATAATGCCGAAGGCACCCTGACACGATGGTATGAAAACGGACAAATATATTCTGACGGTGCATTTTTAAACGGTGAACGGAATGGGCAATTTTCCTGGTGGTATAAAGGCGGCGCCTTGAAAGAAACATCAACCTGGCACGAAGGGCACCAGGATGGGCTGGTATCCCAATGGTATGAAAACGGTAATAAATTTGCTGAAGGTAGATATGTTAAAGGCAAATTAAACGGAAAATTGGTTTGGTGGTACGAAGATGGTCAAAAGAAGGAAGAAGTAAATTTTATTGAAGGTGACCGTGATGGATTTGCCTATTGGTGGTATAAGAATGGGGCTAAAAAAGGTGTGGCTGACATATCCAGCGGCTTGGGCGTTATTACCCTTTTTTCCGAAGATAAAAAAGTAACCAGCCGTTTCGATGTCAAGGATAACCAGATTTTCTGTAAATCAGGTGAAATTTTTTCATCTGTAGAAAAAATTTCTAAATTGGAAAAACTGCCTATCGGTGACGGTTCCTGCGACTGTGCCGATTGTTCCGACGAAAATAATTAAGTACAAAAATATAATTATAATAAAAACCGCCCACAGGTGATATAGTCATTTGTGATTCCCCTCGCTAAAGGGTATTTTTCCTTCCAACCCTCATGCGCAATTTTCTAATCATCCTTACAATATTTTCTGCCTCACTTCGGAGCGATGACCATACCATTGCTGTATTGGATTTCATCGGCGCGGGAGTTCATGGAGCTGATTTACAATTTTTGAGCGAACAGTTTCGGTTGGAACTCTTGAAACAAGATACCCTCAGGGTAATGGATTATAATGACATGACCCAGATCCTGTCTATTGCAGGCTATGAAAAACCCCAGTGTACCACCCTTGAATGTGCCATAATCAGTTCAATGCTGTTGGAGACTGAATGGATGGTCACTGTCAATATCACTAAAATAGGAGAAGTATTTGTCTCGGAAGCCAGGCTATATGAATCCTTGACAGGCCGTGTAATTAATCTGGTGAATTATGACCATGAACTATCTATGGAAGGTCTCAAAACCCGGGGAATGCATAACCTGGCAGAAATGCTGATGTCAACCCGAATTCCAATGGAATTTCACCAAAGACAGAACCTGATTTATATCAAGACAAAACCGTCTGGTGCCATGGTGCGGGTGGGTAAAGATACGCTGAGTGGTGTCACACCAATGGCCCTGGATCGTGTGATGGTTGAGAGTCGTCCGATTATTATCGTAAAAAAAGGATTTGAGCCCTTTCGAATAAAACAATTGCCTGACGATATTTCGGATATAATCTATATCGAGTTGCAGCATTTGGTTCCCCAAATCGGACACGTGGCTTTTGGCGATTCCGTTCCCGATGATATTGTGATCGTATCGGAGGATGGTGAAATACGTTATTTAATTGATGAAGGTGCTATTGAATATTTGGATTTAGGTGCGGGAAAATATACTTTAGAATCGGGAAAGTACATTATCCACAACGGTGATTTTCGGATTCGCCACCGTCGAACATCACAATTGAATCCTGAATTCCATGAAATTGCCCATTTAGAAAAACAGCGTGACAGGTATAAACTGAAACGGAATATTATGATTGGATCATTGATTCTCAGTGCAGGTTACCGGGGTTATCTTCAATACGAGTCAGATAATTTATACACCAAATATGAAGGCGAAATACTAGAAGGAGATCAGCACCACAGAAAAATTGAACAATTGGACCAGCTTAAACCGGCAATGGAAGGTCTTTCGGCCTTAATGATATTTCCAATCATCTATTATCATGTAAAATACCTGCAAATTAAAAAGTGGCTACGACATTAGTGAAAAAGATCTTTTTACTCATTTTTATTTTTTACGCCTGCGAAGATGTAAAAAGGGTTTGGGACAATCCTTATGATCCCCGGAGCGACCGCAGTTTATGGACACCGGACAGCCTTACCGTAAGCCAGAAATCTACCAACGAAATTGAATTGAACTGGTTCAGGAAAGGCCGTGATTTTGATGGATTTAAAATTGATAAAAAAGTAGGCGAAGCAGATTGGCAGGATAGTGTTGCAATCCTATGGGATTCAATCTATACCTGGATTGATACACTTGACTTGAAAGCGGTGGTTAATAACCCGGTGGAATATGCTTACCGTATTTATGCCTATGCAGATTCGAATATATCAAATAAAGTGAGTGTAAATATAAAACCCGCCGCACCGGGGCCCCCGGATCCTGTTGATGTTATTTCTGTATCATATACCAACGTGCCGCTGCTAACGGTTGAATGGAACACCTCTATTGAAGGTGATTTCAGCAAATACCATTTATACCAGGCGCAAGATAGTACAGGCACCCAAACACTAATTGAATCTTATACTGAAAAAGACGAGGTGGTTTATACAACAGAATCCTTTGACCCGAAAATTGAAAACTGGTTTTGGATCGAAGTTGAGGATAGCACCGGTCAGAAAACAAAAGGCAAGGGCAAGGGGCATCCCATAGATCAGGTTCCAACAGCTGTTGTACTCGATACAATCACTTACAGCAGTGGATTTTTCAATTTAAAATGGTCCGAATCGAATATTACTGATTTTAGAGAATATGTTATACAACAGACGAATATGAATGGTGAAACGGTAATTTTCGACGTCAATGAACCGCTCAAGGAAAATACTTCCAAACTGATGCCTGTCGATCCTGACGAGGAACAATATTTTCGTATTATTACCAAAGACTATTGGCAGCAGACCGCAAGTTCCAATATTCGCGGCGCTTCTTCTTACCAGCGCATTGTTAAGGTAGATAAACTCACAGATAATGGCGATAAAATTACCATCTTTAACCGGGGTCCCTCGGTGAATTTCAGCCATGTGCTGGTTAAAGACAGTTTTAGTAATTCCGTAAAAGCATATTTTCCCATCTGGATTCAAGACGGAGAAAAAGTATTTGCCCTAAATGACGGCAGTCCCGGTTTGGTTGTTAACCAGGACGGCACGAAATTAAGAATCATTGATGGAGTGGAAGCACAGGATATTGCCTTTAACTCTAACCAGTCTTTGGCAGTATTTACGGGGAGCGATCATAATGTATACCTCGTTAATCTGAATGAAGATACTACCCCGACAAAATTAACCACTGCCACCAATAATGAATGGTATGGTGATCCTGAATTTATTGATTCCGGAGAGCTCATCTTGTATTGGCAGCGTAAACACCAAGCGAACAACAATGTGGGTGTAAAAGATATTTTTTCTATGGATCTGGATGGAAAAAATGTGAAGCAGATTTCCAAAGCTCAAAATGTGGATAAATTTATTATGCCGCGCATGTCGCCCGATGGTACAAAGATTCTCTATGTCCAGGAAGGGGACGGCCTTTACATTATGAATTATCCCACGGACACCCTTGGTGTACCGGTAACTAAGAGTGGCGGACAAAAAATTATTCCGGAGTCAAGTAAGTATTTTAGAAATATCCGCTGGTCTTCTGACAGTGAAAAAGCAATATTATGGGCCAAAGAAAATAACAGCTATTTTTTATACGTGTTCCAAGTAGGTGGTTCACCGGAATTAACGCTCTTCCAGACAGGGGCGCGCTATGCAAGCTGGTTGTATGGCACCAGCACTGATACGGTGATCTTTCGCAGTGAAACATCAGATGCTATGTATAAAAAAGCAGTCAGCGCATCTTCGGCAGCGGAGCCGATTTTATTTTACAATGGTCCTTGGGCCCAATTGCAGCCAAGGCAATAAAAAATGGACCAAAAAGCTATCAGGCGAAAAGATTTTGATCATTTGACAACCATTGAATCGCGGTGGCGGGACATGGACGGGATGCGGCACATTAACCATGCCACTTATTTAGCCTATTTAGAAACAGCACGGTTAAAGTATCTGGCCAGCCTCTGTTTAAATGTGAGCGATTGGGAGGCGGACAAAAGTGTTATTTTAGGCAGTATGAAAATTGATTATATCCAGCAGTCTACCCATCCCAACACGTATGAAATTGGAAATAGAATTATACGCTTGGGAAAGAAGAGCTTTGATCTATTCTCAGCCATATTTGAAGCAGGGAATGAGATACCGGTTGTTATTGGTACATTTACTTTAATCACTTTTAATTATGGTACCCAGGAAACAATATTCGTTCCTGATATTATCCGCAAAGGCTTTAAACCCTTTTAATGTTTGTTCCTCAAGGAATTCCAGCCAAACAGTGGTCTGAACGCCTGATTGACCGCCTGGCCTACGCCCATGATGCCAGTGTGTACCGTTTGGTCCCCCAAGCGGTTGTGAGGCCTAGCAATGAAGCGGAGGTCAAAGCGCTGTTATCTCACAGCAACAACACAAAAACGCCTGTCACTTTCCGAACTGGAGGAACCTCACTCTCGGGACAATCCATTACGGAAGGGATCATCGCTGAAGTTGTACGGGGATGGCAGGATTATTCTGTTCAGGAAAATGGAAATGCCATCAAGCTTCAGCCGGGTGTGATTGGCGCGAGGGCCAATATATATTTATTTCCTTATCAAAAACGGATCGGGCCAGATCCAGCCTCAATCAATGCGGCCCGCATCGGAGGAATCATATCCAATAATTCATCGGGTATGGTTTGCGGCGTAAAAAATAATGCCTATCATACGATGAAAAGTCTGCGTTTTATCCTAGCTAACGGGAATAGCTATGATACTTCAAATCCAGGGGATTATAGCCGCTTTTTAGAAAAAGAAATCGACCTTTCAAACGGTATTATGACCTGTAAAAAAGAGATTGAAAGTAAAACAATATTGATTGATAAAATTCGTCATAAGTATCGTATTAAGAACACATTGGGATATTCACTTAATGCATTTATTGATTATGACCACCCCTTGGATATTTTTGCCCATTTGATCATCGGGGCGGAGGGGACCTTGGCTTTTTTCTCTGAGGTGGTACTGAATACAATTGATGATCCGCCGTTGAAATCAACCGGTTTGGCATTATTCAATTCAGTGGAAGCATCCGTGGCTGCCCTTCCCGTGTTGGTCGATGAGGGGGCCGACGCCATTGAAATGCTGGATGATGCATCCCTGCGAACCGCACGCTATCTTGAAAATCCACCTTATGATCCGGCTGAGGTTCCGGACAATTCGGCCGCCCTCTTGTTTGAATTCCAGAAACATGAACCATCCGAAATCGAAAGACTTATCCAATCAATACCACGGGGACTTGAAACTGCTGGCGGGGAATTACCGGCTGGAATGATATCCGATGAAAGCCAGCGCATGAAATTGTGGAATATCCGTAAGGGATTATATCCCACCGTTGGTTCCATGCGCAAGAAGGGCACCAGCGTAATTACCGAGGACCTGTGCTATGATTATCGGGATCTTCCTCAAGTTGTGAATGAGCTTAAAACCATATGCCGCCATTGGGAGTATGAGGATGCGGTTATTTTTGGCCATGCCAAGGATGGGAATCTCCATTTTGCCGCCTCCATGGATTTAAACAGTCCTAACGGCGCCAAACGATTTGAAGGACTGCTCAAGGATATGGTTGAACTGACAGCAGGGAAATTTGACGGATCATTGAAAGCTGAGCATGGAACCGGCAGGAATATGGCGCCTTTCGTTGAATATGAATGGGGCGGTGACTTGTACAAAATTATGTGGCAGGTAAAACACCTTGCTGATCCCAACGGTATATTAAATCCGGATGTGCTTCTGACCCGCAATAAAAAGCTCCACGTAAAGAACTTAAAAAAGATGCCCATTGTATCTGACCATGTGGATTTATGTGTCGAATGCGGCTTTTGTGAACCGGTTTGTCCATCTAAAGAACTGACCATGACGCCGCGGCAGCGTATTGCCGTCCAACGGGAAATTGCCGGTGGTTATGCCGATAAGGATGTTTTGAAGGCTTTCAATTACGACGGCGCCGATACCTGTGCCACTGATGGATTATGTGAAATCGCCTGTCCGGTGAATATTAATACGGGAGCGTTTGTTAAAGATTTTCGCAGGATCAATCACTCCATGGTGGGGAATTGGATCAGTCAAAGTGCGGCAAATCATTTCAGCATTGCCCAGGGATTTGTCAAAACCTGTTTGGTTATCGGCAAAACGACGGAAAAGATTCTCGGGAAAAAATTGATGGGGTCTATGATTAAATTTCGAAAGTGGATTGGATTGCGGTCCCAGTGGAATTTTCATTTACCCAAAACGGCAAATAAATTACCTCGAACTAAACCAAATGAAGGCGTCCAATGGATTTATTATCCATCATGTTTGACCAGGGTATTTGCTGGTGATGATGAAAAAACATCTTTAGGGGAAGTTGTGATTGATATTGCGAAAACATCGGGAAAAGCATTGATTATTCCCGAGGAGATCAATTCAACCTGCTGTAGCCAGCCATTTTCGTCCAAAGGCTACCGGGATGCGGCAATCTCCATCCAGGAAAAAACGATTAATATTCTGTGGAAATATTCAAAAAATGGTGAAATACCCATTGTGGTTGATACTTCACCCTGCACCTACCAGTTTCTGCATCCCAATGCTGGATTGAAGGATGAATCCCGGCAGCAGCTTAAACAATTAAAAATCGTGGATATAATTCAATTTTTAGATGATTGTATAGGGAACACTTCCTATCCTAAATTAAAAGAAGAAATTGTATTGCACCCCACCTGTTCTACAGAAAAAATGGCTCTTTCCCAAGCTATGAAAAATTTAGGGGAAAAATGTGCAAATAATGTCGCTATCCCAACCCATTGGGGATGCTGCGGGTTCGCGGGCGACCGGGGTTTACTCAACCCTGAATTAAATCAATCGGCAACAATCTATGAGGCGAAGGATTTAAAAAATTATGTACAGGGGTACTCCACCAGCCGTACCTGTGAAGTAGGTATGATGTCCAACACTGATGTAACTTATCAATCCATTGCATTTCTGGTAAAGAAGTACATGAATCAATCTGTGAACTAACGCACTTGAGGTGTATGCTTTCTATAGTAAATTCAGTGGCGAAAATAAAAATTCTATGAAAAATTAAAGGTCGCAGAAATGTATAATTTCAGGCTAAAAAGATATCTTATTATTTCCTCCCTACTTGTTTTTACTATTTGTACTGCTGAAACAATCGGCAGAGTGATTAAATCCAATGGTGAGGTCTTGATTAAACCCATGGGCGGCGGTACTTATTCTGTCGGTGTTAAGCCAGGCCAGGCTGTATCTAATGGGGATGCCATTCGCGTCGGGGAAGCCAGTTTTGCCGTGGTCATTTTTCTGGATGACAAATCAGTCGTAAAAATTCGTGAAAATACAGATTTTCAATTTGTAGAAACCTCGAACACCCGCAGTTTGATCATTGAGCAGGGTACAACACTTCATAACGTCCAGGAGGGGCGGAAAAAAGCATATCGAGTTGAAACGCCAGTGTCGGTTGCATCTGTAAAAGGAACAGAATTTTCCGCATTTCATAATGCTGAAGCCGGGGTGGATAAATTTGTGGGAAAATCCGGTAATTTTGAGGTATTTAATGTCATAAGTGGAATGACAGTCAATGTGGGTCCCGGACAAAAAGCGGTTTCAAATGCAATGGGTCAACTGATCCCGGCGCCGGCGGAACCGGGAGATTATCCGGAAGATCCTGAAGGTGAAACACCGGAAGAACCCCAAGAAGATCAGGAACAGCCTGAAGAACCGGAAGACACTCGGGAACCGGAAGACCAACGCCGGGAAGAGACTCAACCCGAAGAGCAGAAACCGGAACAAAAAACTGAACCGGAAAAAACTTCTGAACCTTCAGAAACCCAACCGGATCAATCCCAACCAGGTGAAGAGCCAAAACCAAAACCCAAGAAACCCCTTAATTTAGGATTGGGTATCGGATCTGCCACAATAGATGGAACCATATATAACCAGGTGGCACTGCGGCCGGAATTGTCTTTTGGAAAACTGGGGCTTGGCCTTGATCTCGTACTTTATATAGATAATGAAGGCAATATACGTAAAGATGAGTGGGACGAAGCGTCGGATTTTATTGACAAGTTCCTGTTCATCCGCTGGGGACAAAAATCCGACCCATTTTGGTTTAAATGGGGTGCCTTGAGCAATGTTACCCTTGGATACGGCGGGTTGCTGGGCGGTTATTCGAATATGATGGAATTCCCCTCGGTGCGCAAGGTGGGAATCAATACGGGCATAAACTTTGGTAATTTTGGCACCGAAGTCTTCATGTCTAATATGAAGGATTTCACCCGCGGCGGTACTCTCTTGGGTCTTCGGGGGACATATAAGTTATCCGATGCCATTCCATTGACATTCGGACTGAACTTTGTCATGGATATGAATCAATTCTCCGGATTGAAGGATACAGACGATGATACTTATCCGGATATGTTTGACGATTTCCCCAATGATAAAGATTACTGGAATGATACGGATGGTGATGGTCTAGCTGATTTTAATGGCGGTACAATAGAGCCGGAGAATGGCTGGGATATTGATGGTGACGGGGATAATATCCTCGATACTGTAGACGATGACCTTATTTTAAAACCCACACCTTTTAGCTTGAAAGATAATAAAGCCACCGCACAGGGATTTGCCATCGATTTAGGTTATCCGATTTTAAGGAGTAAAACCTTTAGCTTGGAAGCATACGTGGAATATAATAAGCTTATTTTTCCTAAAGTAAGTGGTGACACTTTTTATACTCGTAAAGCAATGGATGGTACAGGAATTACGGTTCCTGGGCTTCGTGCAGGTTTATTCAGTTTTCTAAACGTGAGTTTCGAATATCGCATCAAACAAGGCTTCTTTGTACCACAATTCTTTGATGGAAGCTATGACTTATCACGTGTTGTAGCTGAGTTTGGAGAATCGGGTACGATAATACGTACAAAGGATCAAGTGATATTTGCTGATTCCACAGCAAGTGTTAACGCTGGAGGTATGTATGGTTCAGCATCTGCGAATCTCTTTAATTTGGTTAGTTTTAGCGCATCTTATGCAAATATGAAAGCAGACACTGTTGAATTCAATAGTTTTAGCGCATTGATTAATATAAATGCTGAAAATATTCCCAAGCTGAGTGTGGCCCAAGCCTATTACCAGCGGAATAACGATAAGAATCCATTTGATTTCGGCAATCCATCTATCAACACAATATTTGGTTATAAGGTGGGATACGAGGTCAGTGCGGGTGTAAGCCTGATTTGGGATTTCCGCCAGTTCTATCGTGATACGGGCACGGGCTTGGAACCGGTTAAACAAACCACAATTGAAACCGCATTCAATTTCTGATGGACAAGGAGTTTAAGACTGTTTACCGATATGATACCGGCGGGGGCGGATTCCGCAAAGCGGCACTTATCCTTTTTGGATTAGCCGGTATTTTGGCTGTTTTCGGTATATTTTGGATTGGATCTTGGATTTAAGGAGGAATAATGCGTATTTCGATTGAATATTGTAACGCTTGAAATTATTTACCCAGGGCGGCCAGTATGGCTTCCGCGTTACTTGAAAAATACGGCAATGCTGTAGAATCACTGGCATTAATACCATCCGGCGGTGGGGTGTATGAAGTGACTAAAAATGAGAATCTTATTTTTTCCAAAAAGAGTGAAGGACGTTTTCCTGAATTAGATGAAATTACCAATTTGCTGGAACAGCCTGCCTAAAGCCGTTTTAATCTTTGCTGTGGTTTTCCCTCTTTTAGCCCAAAAAGGTGAAATCATACCCCTGACTAAGCATATCGGGTATACCCTGGATGCAGAGGAAAATATTTATTATGAAGTATTTTCTGAAATTCCAAATTTTGAAAGTGCCCAGTTTTTTGAAGTCCATACAAATAGAATTGAAGCACGCATTTCATTTGTAGAGTTCACCCGTATCAAGGTGAGCCGCAGGGCATTTACCTTAAAAGAATTAACTGATTTACAATACCGCTTGAATCAAATGCCGGAAATAACAGATGGAATTCGGGAATCCTATAGGAAAAATTTGACATATTTGCGAACCAAGGCAGTGCTGGAAAATATTCCTACGGGACAATATGTCTCTGTGAAACACCGAAATGGAAAGTGGATCAGGGGTACCTTGTTATTTTATCGAACAGAAAGATTATCCCTCCAGACCCCTTTTGAAGTGAAACAAATTCCGATTTCGAATATGGCCAGGATTAATTATCGGGAAGAAATTATTAGCCGTCCGGAATGGAAACTGACATTTTTTGGTATAGCGGCTGTTTTGGGTTTTGGATTGATGGAAACATGGAACCGCCAAACTAATCCTGCCTGGGGGCCAAAGTGGCATAACCGCTTTACGGGTGCTATTTTCGGGTTGATCGCCGGTGGGGAAGTATATGATACATCCATGATATTATTATCCAAAAAAACTCAGTTTGGACTTACACCGGCAGAATTGGATAAATTGAACCGTTAATATTGCGGAGAAAACGTGACCGAACCAGTAAAAGAATTCAATAAAGAATATTTAACCGAAAAAATTCATGCTATCGGCGAAAAATTGGGTGACGCATACGGCCAACCATTTATGGATGAATTGATGGTACGCATGGAAAGAACAGTAGCCCATTTCAACGATGAGGTAGATTTAATGGTAGCCACCATTAAAAGCAGGACCAAAAACCAAAGGGGACTTTTAGCCTCTATGCGGGGCGAGGATCCCAATGCGGAACCGGTAGAAATGAGCGCCTTGGAGAAAAAGCTAGAATCCGGTGCGCCTTCTGCGGAAAAAGAAGGGGAGAAATCCGAAGAAGAACCCAAAAAGAAAAAGTTTTCATTATTTAAGCGAAAAAAGAAAAAATGAACCTGATCCGCAGGGGAAAGTGGATCGCCAGATTATTTTTATTTATTGTATTTACCTCGGCAACCGTTCCTCAAGAATCTAACCAGAAATTCACTGAATTCAAGTCGCTAACCAAGCGCGTTTATCACTTCACCAAGGTAGAATTCATTACCCCGGAAGGTGAATTCAATGATGCTATATGCACGTTAGTTATCCCCAAATTAAAAGAGGTCAGCCCCCCCTACGTGGCCATTTATTATAAGCGGGATAATTCCGAATGGTTTACCGAATCCCTCTATAGAAAACGTGTCCGTTACAGTTTCAAGAACGGGGTGATTAAACTGGATCGTTCCAATTTCTGGGATTGGTATGAGGTAAATGAAATTAAGGTAGTGGTGATTTATTAATATGTTTTGCGGATGATACTGTTGAAATAATTATTCTTTATTACTGTATTTGTAATTAAAAACCTTCCATTGCTTCCCGTCAGAAAATGCGGGTAAATTTAACGCTGAATATTTGACAATTTGGTCGTGCTAGATGGGGAATTAGCGGTGCCCTGTAACCTGCAACCCGCTACAGCAGGATCGATGCTTGTATGCGGCAAATGCTGATCTTTGCACTCCAATTAAGTGGTGTTGAAGTTTCAATTCTCCGCAATGGTTTTGCACTAAATCCCGTCAGGACCGGAAGGAAGCAGCGGTAGGTGACTAGAATTATGTGCCGGAGGACCCCTGGAATGGAGCTAACTGGTTTGCTGTCCATTGATACCGGGTTTGTCAAATACAGGTGCACGACCAACCTTATTTGAGAAAGCATGTCTTACCAAGTTTTATCCCTGAAATGGCGCCCCCAATCCTTTGACGATGTAATCGGCCAGGATCATGTAACCAAAACGCTGATCAATGCGTTTAAGAAAGATCGCGTAGCCCAGGGTTATATGCTCACCGGTCCCCGTGGTGTGGGTAAAACAACTACCGCCCGGATTATCGCCAAAGCATTGAACTGTCTTGAAACAAAAAACGGGATTCCTTGCAATGCATGCAATATATGCCAGGAGATCACCGACGGGAGAAACTTGGACGTACTTGAAATTGACGGCGCATCCAACCGTGGAATCGAGGAGATTCGCAATTTGCGGGAGCAGATCAAATACGCCCCCATGAATGCGCCCTATAAAATAATTATTATTGATGAAGTGCACATGCTTACCAACCAGGCTTTTAATGCTTTATTGCGTACATTGGAAGAACCACCGTCCCATGGGAAATTCATTTTAGCGACTACGGATATTCATAAAGTACCATCCACAATTATATCCCGCTGCCAACGTTTTGATTTTAATCGAATCACTGAAGCAACCATCGGTGAACAATTGGCTTCCATCCTGAAAGAAGAGAAAATTACCGCCGATGATGAATCCATCAGTGCCATAGCCCGCAAGGCCGACGGGAGTATGCGGGATGCCTTAAGCCTCATGGACCAGGTGATAGCCTTTGCCGGTGAAGATATCAAGATTGAGGATGTGGCATCGGTGATCGGTCTGATCCCCGTAGATGTGTATTTTGATTATTCCAATGCCATCCATGAAAAAGACTCAACCAAAATGGTGTCTGTCCTGCAAGTCATCCGTACCACCGGCCTGCCGTTGGAAGATGTGGCCCAGGGGCTGAACCAGCATTTTAGGAATTTGATTGTGGGGTCAGTGGATGGGGGAGAAAATCTGTTGGACCTAAACGAGGACCATAAAAAACGGTATACTGAAAATGCTGAATTGTGGAACGGAAAAGACCTGTTGCGGGTGACTAAAGAATTGAATGAATTGGAATATTCACTGAAAAGAGTAACCCAGCCCGTGATACATTTTGAAATGACAGCCATGAAACTCATGGAAATGGATACGTCTGTTTCTATTTCCGATTTATTATCCGGGGTTGAACCGACAGAAATAAAAAAAAATCCTAATCCCGTAAAGCAGGCTGAACCTTCACCGCCGGCCGTTCAATACGAACCGCCTATCCCTCCATCACCCCAAATAGAAAAGCCTCAAGTGGCAAGTCCTCCCCCGGCAATTGACAATGAAAAGGACAAGCCCAACGGAAAGATCACCCTGGGAGAAATTGAAGAAAAATGGAGCGGATTGGTTGGAAAAGTAACCAAATCAAGGCCTTCTATGGGGACGGTGCTGGAGCACAGTAAACCGGTGCAGTTGAACGGGAATAAATTGACCGTTCATGTTTTTGACATGCCCAAATTCAGCGTGGGAAGTTTGAACCGGAACAATCAGGTCATTGAAAAGTTTATCGAAGATCATTACGGTGTACTTCTCAAATTAAAAGCGGAAATCAGTATGGAGAAGGCGCCCGAAAAACAGGTAGAAAAAATTAATGAACCTGAAAAGCATGATAACAACGATGGTGATAAGGTTATATCCAGAGTTTTGGAAGTATTTGACGGAGAAATTTTAAGATAGGAGAAAATATGTTCAATAAAGGAAACATGACAAAAATTCTGAAACAGGCACAGGACGTGCAAAAACAGATTGAAACCGTTCAAAATGAATTGGATGATTTGCATATTGAAGGCGAATCTGGGGGCGGAATGGTGAAAGCTACGGTCAACGGAAAAATGGAATTATTAAATTTATCTCTTCAGGATGAGATCCTTGAAGAGGATAAGGATATGATTGAGGATTTAATCATTTCCGCAGTGAACAATGCGATGACAAAAGCCCAGGATGAAAGCCAAAGTAGAATGAGTTCTGTAGCTGGAGGTATGCTGGGCGGCATGAAAATACCGGGAATGTAAATGGGTTCAATTCCTGACAGCATTAACAGACTGATCGAAGAATTTTCCCGTTTCCCGGGTATCGGCCGAAAGACGGCACAGCGGATGGCATTTTATGTTTTAAAATCACCCAATGACCAGGCTGTTCATTTGGCTGAAGCCGTAATGGATATGAAAACAAAGATTAAAGTTTGTTCTATCTGCAGCGGTATTACCGAAGACGATCCCTGCCGGATTTGTTCCGACCCGAAACGGGATCGGACTTCAATCTGTATTGTTGAAGATTCAGCGGACATATATCATTTCGAAAAATCAAATGCATTCCAGGGTGTATATCATGTTTTAGGCGGTGTTCTATCTCCCCTGGATGGTATCGGCCCCGATGATTTAAACTTTACTGAACTGCTGGATCGAATCCAGCCGGGATATGAAGCGATTATTGCCACAAACCCAAGTATAGAAGGGGAAGCCACATCCTTGTACATTGCTAAAGTGTTAAATGGAAAAGATGTGAAGGTTACACGCCTGGCGAGGGGATTACCCATGGGCAGTGACCTGGAATATACCGATGATGCGACCTTAATGCGCGCCATGGAAGGCCGAACAGACCTATGATGACCTTACCAAATATTTTGACCTTTTTTCGGATTTTCCTGACTCCAATATTTATTGTTTGTCTCTTTGCTGAATTTGAGGGTGCACGCTTTTTGGCCTTGATCATTTTTATTTCGGCCTCAATCACCGATGCTTATGACGGGTATTATGCCCGGAAAAATGATATGGTAACGGAAACAGGAAGGTTTCTTGATCCCTTGGCAGATAAAATTTTAGTTTCTTCCGCCTTTATATCATTTGCGATCATGGGCCTGATAGACTTCTGGATGGTGGCAATAATTATATTTAGAGACTTGTTTGTAACGGGGTTGAGAGTGATTATGTCCCGCAAAGGATTCACAATGATGACCAGTAAAATTGCAAAATCGAAAACAGGAGTTCAAGTCGGTATCATTATTTTTACCCTTGTATTTTTGAGCTTAAAGGGGATCAATTGGTTTTTAGTGAAGGAATATCTCTATTTCGTGGCAGAGTATCAACTGGTCTATTACCTAACCTTGATTGTGGCCATTTTCACGGTGTACACTGGGTTCACTTATATCCAGGAAAATCGTCAGGCAATCAGGAAAATTATGAACTGATTTATGAATCGAACGGCGGCTGAATGGATTGGCACTGTTTTTTATATCGGTAAATTGCCATTGGCCCCGGGCACCTGGGCCAGCCTGATTGCTGTCATATGTTGGTATTTTTTATTTCAGGATGTGAATCCCATTGTTCTCCCGGCAATTTCAATTTTTATTTTTTTAATCGGCGCCATGGCTGCAGACACCATTGTACGGGATTCCAAGGAGCATGACCCATCCAGAATTGTTATTGATGAATGGGTAGGACAATGGCTGGCGTTATCCATGATGCCCGTAACAGTTACAACCGGTGTGGTTGGGTTTATTTCATTTCGGATATTTGATATTACCAAAATCGGGCCGGTTAGATGGGCTGAAAAACTTCCTGGCGGTTGGGGTGTTATGGCCGATGACGTAATAGCCGGGATTATGGCCTATTTTATTCTGCTTTTATTTTACTATTTTACCTCATGAAAATTGGGCTGATCACTATCGGGGCCGAATTATTAAACGGCACCCGCACTGACACCAATGCCGCCTGGATCGGACAAAAGGTTATAATTGCAGGGGGTAACATTGTGTGGCATATGACTGTCAATGATGAAAAGGCACCTATAGAAGCAGCCCTTAATGAAGTTCCTGGCGATGTGGATGTTGTTCTGTGTACCGGTGGATTGGGCCCCACCCATGATGATATAACCGCCACAGTACTTTATAAATATTTCGGCGCTAAAGAAGAATTTGATCAAGCCTACTGGGAATTACTCACGAAAAAATTTGTTTCCCGTGGACGTGTTATCCCAAAATCCAACCGTAACCAGGCCATTAGACCGGATATTGGAGAAGTGATTCCAAATACGGTCGGGTCCGCACGGGGACTTCATTTTTCCAATGAGTCATACGATTGTTTTGCCACTCCCGGGGTGCCTGCAGAAATGAAATCCATGATGACCGATACTATCCTGCCCTGGATAAAATCGAAATCTGATGCTGAGATTTTTGTGAAAGTTATGCGCACTACAGGAATTATGGAATCGGTGCTATATGAAAAAATTGAACATGAACTTAAATCCTATCCTGATGTGAATGTTGCTTTTCTACCGCGCTTCACCGGGGTGGATTTAAGAATAACCGCCTCCGAAAAGAAATCGCTTGAACAGTTGATTAAACAGATTTCACCTGCAATTCAAAAATATCATTTTGGCGGGGAAGGTGTAGAATTGGAAGATGCCGTTGGGGCATTGCTTACAGCACAAAATAAAACAATAGCCACTGCCGAATCATGTACTGGAGGATTAATCGGTGACCGCCTTACAAATGTTTCTGGGAGTTCATCCTATTTTAAGGGGGGTATTGTAGCCTATAGTAATGCCGTAAAAGAAGAAGCCGTCGGTGTAAGTAAAGCCACCCTGGAATCGGTAGGCGCCGTGAGTGAAGAAACGGCCCTGGAAATGGCCAGAGGTGTGCGTGAAAAACTAAATGCTGATATTGGTATTTCAACCACGGGGATTGCGGGGCCAACGGGCGGGACTGAAGAAAAACCGGTGGGTTTGGTTTTTGTTGGCCTCAGTTTCGAAGGCGGGGAAAAAGCATATCGTTTCACTTTTACACCCTTTCGTAAGACGAACAAGCTCATGACCAGCCAGGCAGCCTTAAATATCACCCGCCTTTATTTATTGAATGGATTATAAACTTATTCGAACATTTGTTGCCATTCCTGTCCCGGAGCCTTTTTTTACGCTCCAGGATTCCTTAAAATCAAAAGTGGATCCGAAAAAAGGTAAAATTCGGTGGGTACGGAAGGATCAGCTGCATTTGACCCTCAAATTTTTAGGGGACACAACCTCGGATTCAATCAGGGAAGTTCAGGCGGCCCTCCAAAAAATTGCCGATGAATCAAGCCCCTTTAATTTAAATATCCAGGATACGGGATGTTTCCCAAAGGTGGAACGTCCCCGTGTGATGTGGGCAGGGATCAAGGGTGATGTTGATAAGCTGATTCAGTTGGCGGAAGCAATTCAAAATGGTTTAGATTTACTGGGATTTCCTAAAGATAGAAAAGCCTATCATCCCCATATTACAATCGGGAGGGCTACATATCCCCAAAAACATACGCCGGATATTTCTCATTTTTTGCGGGAATCATACAAACCGATTCCATTTCGCATAGAAAAAGTTCAATTTATAAGTAGTGAACTCTTCCCAAATGGGCCAGTATATACTATTTTAAGCACTCACTTTTTTAGTAATAATTCAGTTTAGGAGCAGAAATGGCTGCCACAGCAGATAAAAAAACAAAAGCTTTAGAACTCGCAATCACCCAAGTAGACCGGCAATTTGGTAAAGGATCTATTATGCGTCTTGGTGGCGATCATCCTGTACTTTCCGATAACAGTATTTCTACCGGATGCCTATCCTTGGACGTGGCCTTAGGGGTAGGGGGTGTCCCCCGGGGCAGGATTATTGAAATATTCGGACCTGAATCCTCAGGAAAAACAACTTTGGCGCTGCACATCGTGGCCGAAGCTCAAAAGACCGGTGGTTATGCGGCATTCATAGATGCGGAACATGCCATGGATCCTCTGTATGCTCAAAAATTGGGTGTTAACTTACAAGACCTTCTGGTTTCCCAACCAGATACAGGTGAACAGGCCCTGGAAATCACTGAAACACTCGTACGCAGCGGGGCCCTCGATATTATTGTAATTGATTCAGTAGCGGCCTTGGTTCCCCGGGCTGAACTCGAAGGGGAGATGGGAGATACCCATGTTGGGCTCCAGGCCAGATTGATGTCCCAGGCTTTGCGGAAATTAACTGGAACCGTAAGCCGTTCTAATACTGCCGTGGTATTTATAAACCAAATCCGCGAAAAGATCGGTGTGATGTTCGGCAACCCGGAAACAACACCCGGCGGCCGGGCGTTGAAGTTTTATACTTCCGTTCGGATGGATATCCGCCGTATTACTATAATCAAGGATGGTACAGATATAGTTGGTAATCGTACACGTGTTAAAGTAGTGAAAAACAAAGTAGCGCCGCCCTTCAAACAAACCGAATTTGATATCATGTATAACCAGGGTATTTCTTATGAAGGCGATATACTGGATTTAGCATTAAAAGGGGATATCGTTCAAAAAATGGGTTCCTGGTTCTCCTATGGTGATATGAAAATCGGCCAGGGACGTGAAAATTCTAAACAGTTTTTAAAAGATAATGATGATGTGAATGCTGAGATTGTTTCCCAGGTAAAATCCTTTATGGGTTTGGATGAGTCTAAACCGGAGGCGAATGGCAAATCGTAAAATTGTCAGGATCAAACGGTCCACCAAGTATTCGGACCGCATAATTATTCATTTAGATGATAAAAGCGTCTTCAGGATTCCTGAGGACGTTTTTGTTTTGAATGTTTTGCATGAGGGTGATGAAGTCACACTAGAAGAAATAGAATCCTATGGTAAGAAAATGCGGCTCCAGGAAGCGCGGGATAGTGCTTTCCGATTATTGGGATATCGAATGAGAAGCATTGCTGAAATGCGGAAACGACTCAAAGAAAAAGGTTTTGAGGATGAGGAGACAGAGCGAACGGTTGACTACTTGATTGACCAGGCCTATCTGGACGATAAGGAATTTGGCCAGGCCTTTGTTCGTGAAAAAGTGCGGAATAAAAAAATTGGCCCCAAAGCGTTAAAGTCTGAATTGTTCCCCCACAATTTATCCCCCGAATTAACCGAATTCCTTTTAGATAATGTATACCGGGAATTTGATATGATATCTTTAATTGAATCCCATTTAATCAAACGCAGGATTGAAAAGAAAACGCAATTGAATAACAAAGAAAAAAAGCGCTTATCAGACTTTCTTATAAGAAAAGGATTTTACTGGGATACAATTCAGGAAGTTTACCATAGCTGGGGATTGATTTAAGCAGGGAACTCCTTTGCGTATAAAAGAGAAAAAGATGAATTTAGTATTGATCCAAAAACACCTGGGACGTATTCCTAATTCTACAGAGAAATTGTTTTTACAACACTTCTGGAAATCCTATCAAAATCAAATTTGTTTTAATTTGGAAATATCTCAAAGTGAATTTCAACCGCATGACGGATCAAACCTGGTCCTAATTGCCCAGGGCAAATCCGATCCAAGAAAAATTGTTGCTAAACATGTTATCCATGCTCTGAATGGCCAAGCAATAGCTAAAGTGACCAAAGGAAATGATGCGTTTATTTTAGGATACTCAGAATCATTACCGAAATACGCCCCAGGAAACAATCTATGTGTTTACTTTATAAGCGGATCAAAAATAAAACAATCAACCCGGGAATTACACCAGAATGAATGGTTGGATGGTGCAATTCCGGTGCATAAAGGCGGATTAGGGTTTACGCTTTATCAATTATTAAATAGGTACAGATGTGGGATTGAAATAGAATGGAAGCATAAGGATGAAATTAAAATTCTTTCAAAAGTTGGTGCACATGGACTTTTAATATTGATTAAACGCGGCGGCGTTGATCAATTTCAATCATTGTTGAAAAAAACAAAAGTTGATTATATTGATATGGGGCACTTGACAAGCGATTCCAAATGGGAAATTTTCATTCGCCGGAAATCTGTCCTTCATATCCCTAATCCTGTTTTAGATATACTGGTTCAGCAGGCACAAGGTTTTGAAGAACTCAAAATGCAGACTTCCATACCCAATCTGCCGTCCCCAAAATTAAAATCTAAAAAAAGCTACAACAGGGAACTGATCAAACTGGTTAAAGATCATGATGCTGTTGCAGACCCGTATTCGTATTTAAAATCTATGGAAATTCAAAATGCAGTTTATACACTGGTTAAAAACAGAGTTCGTTTTGGAATGGCATTGAACGATAATCATTATATCAATTACAATGATTATAAAATGAAATCCATTGCCGCCATCGCTAATAGTGCCCGACAATTAGCATGTGCGGGAATCCGGCCGGAAATTTGCAGTGGATTTATTTATTTGACAGATGTGAACCAAAATGAGAATGGATCCTTTCTAAAGGGCATTCATGATGCGGGGCAAATTCTGAATATATCCATTGAACATTTATCTTTTACACGCAGCAGGGATTTGCCCCAGGGAGAATTTTGTACAGCCGGAACCTGCTTAGGCGATGAAATATTCCCCGGCAAATTCCGGGAGCCGGACCAGTTCATTTCCATTGTGGGCAGCCATCGGGGAGAATTGGGAGGCAGCCGTTATTTATCCCTTTTGAAGAAGGAACACGAGGGCAACCGGCCGATTGTAGATTTAATTATGGAATCCCGTCTCCAGGAGGCCATATTGACTGGAATCCAGGGGAAATTAATTCAATCAGCGCGAGCAGTGGGGCGGGGCGGGATTGCCGTATCCATTGCCAATTCATTAGAAATAAATAATGGTTTGGGTGCCCGCATTCATTTTTCAAGGAGGTTGAAACCGGAAGAACTATTATTCGGTGAAACGCAGGGACTGGTCTTGGTGACTGTTAAAGAAGCTGATCTAATGGAATTTGAAAGAGTTTGTATGACCATTGGCGTTCCAGCAACCACTATCGGCCGTGTTACTGAAGATGGTAATTTTACATTTAATGAATTAATTAAATTACCGGTGAAAAAATTCAACTAAATAAAATGAAATATTATGTTAAAACAAGTTGGGATGAGAATGTACCGGTGCGGAATATATACTGCATCGGCCGGAATTACCGGGCCCATGCAGCGGAATTAAATAACGAAGTACCAAAACAGCCCTTTTTCTTTCAAAAATCACTGCCGTCTCTTAATACCTCAAGGGAAATAATTGTACCTGACAATCGAGATATCCATCATGAATTGGAGGTCGTTATCCTGGTTCAAAAAAACGGAGAAAATATTAATGAGGCAGATGTGCAAAATCATATAGGCGGTTTTGCCCTTGGCCTTGATTTAACGGACAGGAATTTTCAAAATGAGCTAAAAGAGAAAAAATTGCCCTGGCTGCTTTCAAAATCATTTAAAGGATCGGCAGTTGTATCCCGATTTCAATCCAAGCCTATTGAAGAGGATTTCTGGCTAAAGATTAATGGGCTTTTCCGACAAAAAGGGAATGTGAAGGATATGGTTTTTTCGATACCCAAGCAAGTGTCCTACCTGTCAGAGATGATTCCATTACTGGCGGGAGACTTGATATTTACAGGAACACCAAGCGGGGTTGGTCCTATTCATACCGGGGATAAATTAGAACTGGGGATCGGTGAACATTCAATCCATTCTATAGTGGTTTCTTAGGTTTTATGGATTGAAAATAATTATACGTCCCTAAGATTAAAAGTGTCAAGGACCGGCCGCGTATGGACTAACATGGCGTTATGAATTTTACCATTCGTGGCTAATACCTGCTTATTATAGATGTTAAATGCTTTCCCGTCCATTTGGGTGATCGTGCCGCCTGCTTCAGAGAGGATAAGGATTCCTGCCGCAGTATCCCAAGGATGAAGGTCAAATTCCCAAAACCCGTCTGCCATTCCGCAGGCCACGTGACATAAATCAACTGCAGCGGCGCCCAACCTGCGGACACCCTGTGTAATATCTGTAAAAGTTTTGAATAGGGCCATATTCGCTTCCCATTTTTTGCCATGGTCATATCCAAAACCTGTAACCAAAAGACTGGTATTCAATTTGGAATTATTGGAAACATGGATTGGGTTACCATCTGCAAAAGCCCCCGCTCCACTCACGGCAGTGAAAAACCGGCGCGACGGAAGTTCTAATACAACGCCGATTTCCGGATGTCCATTTTTCATACAACCGATTGAGACACCAAAGGAGGAATATCCATGAACAAAATTGGTGGTGCCATCCAAGGGATCTATGACCCATTCATATTCAGAGGCAGAATCGTAGGCGCCGCTTTCTTCAGCCAAAACAGCATGGTCAGGAAATTTTTTTTTGATATAAGAAATAATAACTTCTTCACACCGACGGTCTGTTTCGGTTACAAGGTCGGTGCGCCCCTTAAAATCGGGTATTCTGGGTTGATCCAAAGCAGACAGGATAATTTTGCCTGCTTCTTGGGCAGCTGATTTAGCGGTATTTAATAGGTCTTGGTTCATGAATAAAAAAGGCCCCGTAAAAGAGGCCTTAATTATGGTGTTTTTAACTAAATGTTTCGTGCTTTACAGTAAAATAATCTTTTGTCATTTTCTTTAAGACACCGGAAAGTAGAATAATTGATAGCAAGTTTGGAATTGTCATAAATCCCAATGCCGCATCACCAAAAGCCCAAATGGCTTCTAAACTGGCAATAGCACCAATGAAAACGAATAAAATGTAGAACCTGCGATAAATCGGGATAGCGCCTTCACCGAATAAATATTCCGCTGACCGGTCCCCATAAAAGGACCAGCTGATAACGGTTGAAATAGCGAAGAGCAGTACACCCAAGGTAATGATTTTATCACCAAAAGGGAAAAGCCAGCTCAATCCATTTTTGAAGGCCAGGGAGGTTAATAAACTTCCATTCAAAAGTTCGCCCGTGAAGGTAGGATCTATCCGAGTGGTATAAAATTCTGTATGATGCCAAGCGCCGGTGATAATGATTGTGAGTCCCGTTAGGGTACAGATGATAATCGTATCAATGAAAGGTTCCAATAAGGCCACGACACCTTCTCGGACGGGGAATTCTGTTTTGGCAGTGGAGTGGGCAATGGGCGCACTCCCTTGTCCTGCTTCATTGGAATAGAGCCCCCGTTTAACCCCCCACAACATAGTATTCATAATCACCAGTAATGTACCGCCGGCAACACCGCCTACCGCAGCCGGAGGATTAAAGGCCATCGAAATAATCCTGCCAAAACTAGCGGGAATATCTCCAATATTTGCAACAAGGATAAGCATGGCCGCCAGGAAATAAATCGCCGCCATAATAGGAGCTAAAAAGGAGGTCACATTTCCGATCCTTTTAATACCGCCAATAATAACTAAACCGGCAATTCCCGCTATAAAAATACCATTTATAATTTGTTGGATTGAAACAGAGAACCAATCCGTAAGCTGATGTTTAATGGTTAAGAAATGTTCCGTTCCCACCAATTGGGATACTTCTGAATAAAGCTGGTCTGAGAGGGTAAAGGACTGGATGGCATTCCCCGTGGCAAAAGAACAAATCACAGCAAAACAGGCAAATATGATCGCCAGCCAGCGCCACTTGATTCCCAATCCCCGTTCAATGGTGTACATGGGGCCTCCGGCAGTCATTCCCTGGTTATCAAAGTCACGGTATTCCACTGCCAGAGTACATTCAGCAAATTTTAACGCAGAACCAAAAAAGGCTGTAATCCACATCCAGAAGAGGGCGCCGGGACCGCCATAATACAATGCGGTGGCCACACCAGCAATATTGCCAATCCCAACGGTAGCAGAAAGGGCTGTTGTTAATGCCTGAAAGTGGTTCAGATCCCCCGCTTCGTTGGGATCGTCGAATACCCCGCGTGTGACTTTAATCCCGTGGGCGATATAACGCAATTGGGGAAAACCGAGGTAAATAGTAGTAAATATACCTGTGCCGAGCAATGCTACAACCATGAAGGGCACCAAGCTGAAAGAAGGGAAGGACCAGATTCCTTCAAAAAATTCTACTCCAAAGACAAGGAGAAATAGAAAAATGATTCCAAAAAATATGACCGCGCCTGTTTTTTTATTCATTGAATTATAGATTCCGTTTTATTTATTGTAAGGTGTGTTTAATCCTTCGGCAGGGTCACAGCCGATTTAAAACTTTGGGAAACATAGTCCACCCATGTTTTACCCAAAGTCTTTTTGCCGGCGAACCCGGTGATGCTCGTACATGTAGTTCAATAATTGTTCGAAGGTCATTTTTTACCCATTTAACCCCGCAAGCTTAGAAAAGGTGAACTAAATAAACAATTCCTGAAATGGTTAATTATTGGTCAATTGATGTATTTCTTTTAGATTTGATACGATGCCTTTTAAATCAAAAATAATTTCATTTCCCTTTGCCGGAATATTGGGCACCTATCTTTTGGGTATTTATGCCAATTGGATGCCTGTCTGGGGGGCCGTCATTCTTTTAGTCCTTGGATTAATAAGCCTTTTACAATGGCGGAATATTTATATAGCTACGTTTATTATATTGATGCTCTTAGGTTTTACTCAAACCAAGATCCGCTTGTCAGAAATGGATATAAATTATAAAACAGCCTCCTCCTTGAATGAATCAGAAGTATTGATCAATGGTTCCGTAAAAGAAATTGTAAATCGAGAAAATGGACTGCGGATACGATTAGAAAACACCACACTCCTATTGGATACATTGGCAATAAAATTTCCCTCCATTTTACTATTTACTGAAACTCATCAGGATATATCGGTGGGGATGAGGATTGCCGTCAGGGGACAGTTTCATATAATCCAGGGCCCTCGAAATCCCGGGGAGTTTGATTTTAAATTTTTCTATGGGAAAAAAGGTGTATTTGGGAGATGCTATCTGGAAGACGGGGAAAAGGTTGAGATCCTTGAATCAAACATTAATTTTATTCAGCGGACTCAAAATAGTATTCGCAATCTTTTTTATAATAAAATTGGGGATGGTTTCGGATTGTTGACGGCCCTGATTCTCGGCGATAAATCTTCTGTTGACCCTGAAGTTCGGGAGGATTTTACCGATACAGGTGTTATCCATATTTTGGCTGTTTCCGGCCTACATGTAGGCTACGTGCTGATTATACTGATGGTCATTGCTAATTTGTTCCGCTTGCCATGGGGTTGGGACCGTTTGCTTATAATTCTCGGACTATTCTTTTTCTGCCTACTTACAGGTGGAAAGCCCAGTGTGATCCGCGCCAGCCTCATGGCCGGTATCTATATTTTGACACCAATAGTTAACCGGCAGGGTAACCTGTGGAATACAGTGTTTTTCTCTGCATTTCTGATTCTGCTTTATGACCCATTATATATTATAGATCTCGGTTTTGTTTTCAGTTATACGGCCGTTTTATCCATTATTACCTTTTATGATTTGTTCCAAAAAATTCTGCCTGAGCACTTAAGAGTCAAGGCCATAAAATCAAAACCGGTCCAATTTATTTATGGTTTATTCTTGGTTTCCTTATCCGCACAAATAGGCACACTACCGATTACAGCCTACTATTTCGACCGAATACCCATCATTTCTCTCATAGCCAATGTGATTATAGTACCCATTGTCGGTATTCTGGTGGCCGTCGGTTTTTCTATTCTATTCCTCGGATGGGTTCCTTTCATCGGTGATTTAATCGGCCAAAGCGCGTGGTTCATCACCAAAGTGATTACCTGGCTCGCCGATCTATTTTCCGGGGTGCCCTTTGCTTTTATAGAAACACATGGGATATCCCTGTTTTGGATTCTTATGTATTTCTTTTTGCTCATTACAATTTTATTCCTTTTGATGCCCAAATTCAGAAAATATTCACTTATTGGAGGATTAACCATAATTGCTATGATGACCTGGAAAATCGGGGCATCCTGGGCATTTTTAGATGTCATTTATTTAGACGTGGGGCAGGGAGACGCCATTCTTGTACGGACACCTGAAAATAAAACACTCTTAATTGACGGCGGCCAACGTTTCGGTAAACGTGATTATGGAACGCAGGTAGTAAATCCGGTATTCAACCATTTAGGAATCCAGGGCATCAATTGGCTGGTGATGACCCACCCTCATAGTGATCATATCGGTGGTTTAATATCCGTAACGCAATCATTTAAGGTGGATACGACATTTGATACCTATCTCGATTATGAATCATGGACCTATCGGCAACTTCGGCAACAACTTGATGAACAGAATACAGTCCTAATCCGGCCCTCACCGGGAGATTTGCGAAATATTGAACAAAATGTAAAAATGGCATTTTTTGCCCCGGATTCAAATTTTACCAGAGAAAATCGAATAGTTAATAATTCAAGTATTGTGATGAAATTAATATACGGTAAAACATCATTTCTTTTTACCGGTGATATGGAGTTGGATGGGGAATATGAACTGGGACGGTATGAAAATGCCTTAAACGCGAAAGTGCTCAAAGTGGGTCATCATGGTTCCAAAACGAGTTCATCAGCACAATTCATTGAAAAAGTTAAACCTGAAATAGCAATTGTATCGGTAGGATATAAGAACAAATTTCGTCACCCCTCAAATGATGTTTTAGAACGACTTAATCAATATGCAAAACAAATTCATCGCACCGATCAATCCGGCGCCCTTTGGCTGCGCTCGAACGGCACAGAAATTTGGGAAGTAGAATGGAGATAATTGCCGGTGTAGACGAAGCAGGGAGGGGTCCATTGGCGGGACCGGTGGTGGCTGCAGCAGTCATTTTGCCCCCAAATCATCAAGTTGAAGGATTGGCAGATTCCAAAAAACTGTCACCCAAAAAACGGGAAAAAGTTTTTGACGAAATCATGGCCGTGGCCGAAGTGGGTATTGGCCGTGTTTCCCATCAGACCATTGATCAAATTAATATCCTTCAAGCCACTTTTAAGGCTATGCGCAAAGCATTAGGAAGCCTGAAACAAACGCCAAGTAAGGCCCTGATTGACGGGTATAAACTCCCGGACCAGGTTATAAAAAATGTAGGTGTCATTGATGGGGACAACAAGGTGGAGTCCATCAGCGCTGCATCAATTGTGGCCAAAGTCACCCGGGATCGAATAATGCTCAGCGTGGATCCTATATTCCCGGAATTTGGATTTGCCCGGCATAAGGGTTATGGCACGATACAGCATGTGGAAGCCCTTAATAAATATAAAGCGACACCGATCCATCGTAAAACATATCAACCGGTTAAAGCAAACTTGCCGGGTATGCGTTGGTTAAAAATATCAAGACGAATTGGAAAACTTGGGGAGCAGCTTGCTGCTCTTCAATATTTGAAAAATGGATATCAGGTTATTGAAATGAATCGCACCTGTAGTCATTTTGGTGAATTGGATATAATCGCAGAAAAAAATGACGAATGGGTGTTTATTGAAGTCAAAACAGCCACCAAAGACCAGTTGGGAGGACCCATATTGAAAGTGGATCCAGCCAAACTGCGGAAACTGGAATCCGCCATACAATATTATTTATCGGAACAGGATGAAGAAAAAGATATTCGACTGGATGTTGTTACGGTGATGCTGGACAAAAAACCGATCATAAAAACGTATAAAGGAATTGCTTTAGACTGATAATTCCTTCGTCCTGGGAGGACGAACATCGGTAACTTCGCCGCCTATGAATTCCAAAATATCCAAAATAATCCACGAGATCAGGGCATTATTTATCCTTGTTATTATTGTCTTAACGCTCAAGGTAACCATTTTTGAATTATATATTGTTCCCACCGGCAGTATGGAAAATACCATTATGACCGGTGATTTCCTGGCGGGAAACCGTTTTGTTTACGGCATGCGCACACCGGATTGGATCGGCATCCCATACACTGATATTGGATTTGATGTTCCCGGGATGAAGTTTCCCTCTTTTCGTGAACCCAAACGGGGGGATGTGATTATTTTTAAATTTCCCCGGGATGTACGTCAAAAATATGTAAAGCGGTGTGTGGCTGAACCGGGTGATATAATTGAAGTTATAGACAAATTATTATATATAAACAATGTACCGTCACCGCTGCCTGAGAATGGAAAATTTATTATGTCACCCCTTTCGCCTTCATTTTCACAACGGGACATATTTTTAGGTAAGCAGGGGAATAAAGATTATTTCAAGAAATTAAAAATGCCTGAAAGGGGGGACCAAATCAAGGTTTCTCCTGAAAATGCACAATTGCTCTTACATTTGATGCTGCTCGATGGTCATGAACTCACCCTTGTCAGCGGCGGAAGAGAATATCCATTTACTATGGTAAGTCCCGATGAATTATACCGCCGCAAGGCGAAAATGGAAGTATATGCACCTTATTATCCCCAGGGCAATTTGTTGGTTCCCTGGTCAAATGATATGCCCAAAGGAAATTTACGCATTGATGGCAAACCCATTGGCGACTTGGAGTATTATACAGTGGAACAGGATTATTACTGGGCAATGGGAGATAACCGGGATGACAGTTTGGATTCACGTTATTGGGGTTTTATCCCCCGAAAATATATCCTGGGTGAAGCATTATTTTCCTATTTTTCCTTGGACTTAAAGACATGGATTCCAAGGTTTAATCGAATTGGAACAAATATACGATAGGACTTGACTGGCAGAAAATCGATATTGTATTTTGAATCGGTAAAAGAAGTATGGTAATTAAAATAAAGTCTCTTTTTTCAATCCTAATATTGTTTTCATTCCTTCGCGCACAGGATGTGGCGGAAGGCCAAAATTCGGCATCGGATACAACGGTTCAGGATGTGCCTTCTGGTTTGGAAACAGGTTATAAAGGCTTTGCCTGGGGCAGCCTTTCCGGATCTCAAATTCCCACTTCACTCACAGCGACCCCAAATGAGGACACCTTAGCAGTACATCAATCCTTTACCGGTTCACTCGGCCAAGATTCAGTAAGAGTAACTTATGCTTTTGCCGACAGCGGATTTTGGAAAGTTGAAATTGATATTATTATCACCCAAAATGATATAGAAGGTAAAATAGCCGATTTCAGACGATTGGAAAAAAATATTTCTGAAGTATATGGTCCGCCCCAAAAAATGAATCAAAATGAATCGGGGCCGTCCGGATCCTATGCAAATATTTTAGAGCAAAAATTTACCCGGGCTTTTTATCGTTCCACCTGGTCCGTTACGCCAGCAATAATTGAACTGGTATTAAATTCATCTGTTCTTCTGCCGTTAACCGATTTACCGATTTTTTCCGGGAATTTCAGTATTTTAAAACTGGTTTATTATAATCCGGATTATATGCATTCATCCCAGCCCATACCGGAAGTTGAAGAACTTCCTTCAATTTTTGATATCTATTGAATCGTTTCTCCGGCGCAATTAGACCGGTTTTCTATTTAACCTTCCTCTTATTAACCATTCAATGCACCCATCCGCCAAGGATGTTACGGGAGTATCAATATGAAATACCACAATCTGATGTGTTGGATAAATGCCGGGCGGTGCTTACTAAACTAGATTATGAAGTAGATCTGTATGCGAGTGAAAGTAATGTATTGATTACAAAACCGGTTGTATTAAGACGCGTTTTGCGGAGATATAATTATGTTGTTTATGTTCAAATTAGTGATCGTATTGAAATTCATGTTGCAGCTGAAAGAAGTATTTTCAAAAGGAGTTCTGAATCATCAATTGGCGGGAGCGGTTTAATCGAAAAACAACCGGACCCGGCCATACCTTATAGTCTTCAAAAAAAGATATTTTCTCCAATCCACAGGGCTTTGATTACACAAAAATTTTACCCCGCAAAAATCATTAAATAAAATCCCATTTTATTAGAATAAAACTGTGTTAATTTTGCATTCCAAATTTTACCAACTGACATTAATTTGAAGTTCACTTTATGAGTATCGATTTCGGAAATAAGGAAGCAAGAGAAGGATATCTCCAATCTAAATTGGACGATTTATTGGATGGTATTAATTCATCCTATGGGCAGGCATTGCTTGATGAATTAATGTCCAGATTAGAGGCCACAGTTGAAGATTTCAACAAAGAAGTGGATGAATTAATGGGTTCACTTAAAAAGAGTTCAGAAGAAAAAGAAAAATTAATCCAGCAAATTAAAGCTGGAGAAATGCCGTCCGCAGAAAAAGCCTCCCCGGATCAAGAGCAGGGTGTGGAGGAACCAAGAGATCTCAGTGAATGGGAAAAGAGGTTGGAAGGAATAAGATAACAACTAAAAGAGTAGACGATGAACGTTAAAGACAAAATTATTTTCGGGCTATTGATCATTTTGATTGCCGCAGGTGGTTATTTTCAATGGTTGGCTGATGATATGAAAACCAGGATGGATGTTTTGAAACAGAATGACCAGGAACACTTGGATGTAATTGATAAGGAATTTCGCGAAGATCTACGAAATTTAAATTTGCGTTTTGAAGGCCGGGGAAAACATATTCGCAAGGCCCAGCAGGATATTATTGCCAATACCAATTTAATCAACAAAAAAGCTGAAGAATTGAAAGATGCTATTGAAGAAGTCCAATATAATTTAGATGAATATAGACGTATCACAGATAAGAAAATTGATCGGTTAAATAACGATATTCTTGACCTCCAAGATTCTTTTGACAGTCAGCGCCGTCAAACGAGGCGGAAATTTTCTGACTTGGAACAAACCTTGACGCAATTGCAAAACCAGGTAAAAGAACTTCATGAGCCGAAAGAAGACCAAAAAGATAAAAAGCGATAACGTTTAGTTGACGAATATTTAAATGCGTCATAGGGTTGCCCCGATAAATTGGGGTGACCCTTTTTATTTTATGTTTGAAATACAGAAAGAATTAAACATTTTTGAAAAAGGGATCCTATTTTTTAATACTAACCAATATGAATCTGCCCATAAAGAATGGGAAAAATTATGGAAAATAATTGGTAACAAACCCCGGCGAACCGGAATGAAGGTGTTCCTTCAACTTACTGGAATTCATCAAAATATTGAACTGGGTAAATGGGATGCAGTGCGCTACGGAATCCGGATTGCAGCACTGCGGTTAAGGGAAAATAAAGAAGCCATAAATCAATGGATTGAAGTAGATTCTATTACCTGCTTTCTACAGCAATATGAAAAGAATAATATATCACTTAAAGTTTTTGATGAGCTTAAAATAGAAAGAAAATGGGGTAGAGTTCACAAAGACCTCGGAACTAAGTGAACGTCTACCCCTTCCACATACCAAAGGTACCAAGCCAGCACCTTGATGGG
>CEQE01071668.1_pt1 | contig 36584 bp, 39 predicted proteins | sample 356201 | NCBI WGS metagenome assembly CEQE01 (sample SAMEA2619970, study PRJEB7988) | marine metagenome | biome: marine biome (ENVO:00000447); feature: mesopelagic zone (ENVO:00000213) & marine oxygen minimum zone (ENVO:01000065); material: "saline water (ENVO:00002010), including plankton...
TTTTGTATTTATTCGTGTCTTTTTTAACATTAATGCCGAACTCTTTCAACCTTTTAAGCTGAGAATACCTGCCTGATGCTTGAGTAGAATCAAGAATTCCTTTGATTGTTAAATCACTTTTCTTGATCAAGGCATCTGCGATATCTTCATGAGTAAAGCTGAAAGTCATGAAATGGATGCTTTTTCGAGCATTCTTTATGGAATCAATAACTTTAGCTGCGCAGTCATCTTCCGGACAGAAATAATTCTCTATCTTTGCATCGTTGATGAATACTGTTGGATATTTTGAATTATCCCCTTCTCCAAAATCACCATTCCACAACTCATTAAATTCATCATTATAATTCTCTGCTAATGCTTTTGAATATATGACCACTAAATTGTTTTTGTTGCGGTAATTTCCATTGTCTGTAGGGTTAAGGGAACCGGATGTAATAATACTACCATCAATAATGCAAAACTTATTGTGCATTAACTGCCCGTTATCGTCAATCTTAATGCCTTCTCCTTTTATCTGGCCATCGCTATTTGTATTATCCATAACTAATTTTACATCAACAGTTTTGCTTTTTTTTGAAAGTGCATTGATTACATTCTTCAGATCCAGATCATAGAATGCACAGTAAACCGAAAAATTAGCATTATTTATGTGTGATTCCAAGATTTTACCACAATCTTCTTTTGGGCAGAAATAAATTTCAGGATTTTTGTTTGTTTCGTGAGGTATCTGTTCTATAGTTACTTTCGGGATACACCCAGACAGAAAAATAACCATCAGAACAAGTATTACAAAAGGTGCTTTATAATAGAAAAGTTTAAATATAAGTTTATTCATTTTAAAGTGATAATAGATAAAACCTATTTTATAGTGATAATATCACTTCTAAAGTGATAATCTATCACCTCTTTTTTCCCGGCAGGACAAAGTAATTTGTTCTGCTTGGGTTTATAATTACTTTGTTCTTCTGGATTTGGATTTTTTCCTTGGGATACTTTTCCTTACTAGAGAAGTAGCTAAAATTCCAATCAAAACCCCAATTATGAATACTCCGAATAATTTTTTATCAATATTAAAACTTATTTTCTTTTCAGTTATTTCACTCTCTTTTAAGTAAATGTCAAGATTGCCCAGCTCTAAAGCATATTCTGAATAAAGAAGGGCAGAAAATAAGTCTGTTTCTTTTAGTGAATTTGCGTATTCGTAATAACTATAGCTTAGGATCGGAAAGATCCCTTTTGTTGTCTCTTCTGCTATATTGTTTTTGACTATTTCAAGCTTTCTTTCCAGTAAACTTTCATATTGTTCACTGCCTACTCCAAATACGCTTAATATGACGTCAACATCTGCTTTTGCCCTGCTTGCTATTGAAAGGCACAATTCATAATTTTCATTTTCTAGCTCTTCATTTGCATCATCCAGTTCTTCGTTTACACTTCCTAAAGAACCGGGAAAATACAGGTCGACATATTGCTTTCTTTCTTTAGCTTCACCTATTTTGCTTTGACAGGATTTTCTAAGGACATCCTTATTTAAGTTGAATTCTTTACCATCTTTACCTAAAAAAGTTGCCCATGAATATGCAGAATTGATTCGTTCAGTTGCATAGGCTATAGTTCGTGCAGCTCTTTCAGTTCTGTTTGTGCTATTTAAAGCATCAAGGGCTTCATTAGCTGAATCTTCTGCATCTGCAAGCCTTTCCTTGACAACAATATAAGCTTCTAAATCGGTAATTGTTTTTTTCTCCTGATTTTCAACTTTATTCCGGAAATCTTCTATCTCTTCCTTTATATTTTCTATTTCTTCAATTAACTCTTCTTTTGAAAGATTTTTTGATAATAATGATAGGGTAGAATATTCGACGTTAGCACCAAAACAGAAGCTTGCTGAAGAGTAAAAAGTAGACTTTTCAAAAGCTTCCCTGCCTTTGCTTGTAAGATTCTTAGCACTTTCCTTTAGCCCAGAAATATTAATCGAATAGTTTAATTTTAATGTTTCAGATTTTAATTTGTTGCTTCTTTCGCATAATCCCCTGGCGAGAGATTTCATGGTGTCAGAATACTGGTCATCAATTTCTATGTTCTTGAATTTTCTGGTTACTTCTTTTCCAGTAAATTGTTTTACAGCTTCGCTTAATGTTGAAATCTCAGCAATTTCAATGTCTAATTCTTCTGAAAGGTTTTTTAGGTTAACTGTCGTGTTGTCAATCCTGACTATCAACTCACCTGCTGGGATGAATACTCTTTTCAAGTCATTTCTCTTTGCAGCCTCTATTTTTGCTTTTAATCCGCCGACAGGTCCTATCAAGCCGCCTGAATTAATAGTCCCAGTCATTGCGTAATCTTCATTTAAATCAAGATTTTCAAGCATTGCAACTGTAAGAATGGCGATTGAAGAGCCTGCGCTAGGGCCAGCTATAATGGCTGAGTCAGCTGTAATTGTGTAGAAGAAATCAACATCATCACAATCATTATCGATAAGATCGCATGCTATTGCCTTTGCAAATCTTGTTGACATTTGAGTGTCTGTCCTGGTTAAGGGGAATGTTTCAAGAAAAACTCTTCCAGAGCCTGGCTTTATTTCAAGAAATAAATTAGCAATCCCCCCTTCATGACCATTTTCTGTCTCCCTTACTGCCAATAATTTCATGTGGCCCTGTTTAGCAAGGACATTTGGTATGAATAACAAACTTAAGATTAAAAATAAAAACAGTAATTTCCCCATAAAGTCGGAGAACCAGCTAATATTTAATAATTTATGGTTTAATCATTCACTCTTGTTTTCAAGCTTTTCGGTATGCCTGCATTTTGGATATTTAGAGCAGCCAAAGAATTTTCCATAAATACTGCTTCTCAATACAATATCCCCCTCATTGCATTTTGGGCATTTTCTTTTGACATCGCCTTTTGCAATTGCTTTTGCTTGCTTTCCAGCTTCCCCTTCAACATGCTTGCTTGGGCATTTTGGGTTTAAGCAGAATTCTGATGGCCTTTTTGCCCTTTTTATTGCCAATACTTTTGGATATCCGCATGTTTCGCAATCTTTCTTAGCAGCTTTGATAAGGGCGTTTTTTGGGATGGAGAATATTGTTTTACAATCCGGATATCTATTGCAAGCGCAAAATGCTCCAAATTTTCCCCTTCTTAGCATTAATTTGCCTTCTTTGCATGTTGGGCAACTTCCGAGAAATGCCATTTCATCCTGCGTTTCTCTGTTTGCTTTTGCCAGTTCAGCTCCAATTTCTTTTTGATTTTTTTTAAAATCAGCTATTATCTTTGTTATTGAATCTTTTGATTCTTCAAGTGTTTTTTCCTTTTTGAGTTGATTTTGTCTTATCTTTTCCATCTCTATTTCAAAATGCCTTGTCAATTCTTCGTCTATAATTTTAGGACAGTATTTTTCCAGTGTTTCAATTGTTGAAATGCCAAGTCCTGTGGCTTCTATTGCTTTTCCGTGCACATAGCCGCGCTGGAATAAAGTTTCTATTATATCAGATCTTGTTGCCTTAGTCCCAAGATTTTTTTTTTCAAGTGCTTTTATTATAGAAGCAGGCGTGTATCTTTTTGGAGGCTGGGTTTCTTTGTCCAGCAACTCTATTTTCTTTACATCTATTTTATCATTCTGCTTAAGGTGCGGCAGTTCAACCTCTTCCAGATTAACATATGGCTCATAAAATCTGTGCCAGCCTTTCTCAATTGTCCTTGTTCCTTTTGCAATAAAAATTTCTTCATTACAGTCTAAGTTGATAATCATAGTTTCCCTTACTGCATTTTCTGCAAACGAGGAGAAGAATCTTTTTACAATCAGATCATAGATTTTGGATTCTCTTTCATTAAGACCCTGTGGTGGAATTCCTGTTGGAAATATGGCTGGATGGGCAGGATCTGTTTTCTTTCCATTATTTGGGGAGAGTTTTGATTTTTTCAGCAATAATTTTACCAAGTCAGAATACTGTTTTTGCTTGGATAGGTCTTTTAGAATCTTTTGATAGCCTATTGAAGCAGGCAGCTGCTGGCTTGATGTCCTGGGATATGAAATAAATCCAGAAGTGTAAAGTTCCTGCCCTATTTGAAGAGTTTCTTTTGGGGAAATCCTAAAGCACCTGTAAGCTTCTATCTGCAATGATGTTAAGTCAAATGGAAAAGGGGCCATTTGATTGAACTGTTTTCTTTCAATTTTTTCAACCAATGCTTCTTTTTGCCCTTTTGTTTTTTTGATAACTTCATCTGCCTTTTCTTTTTCCCAGAATTTGTCCTGCTTGTGCCAGGCTGTTATTGCTTGGCTGCTATGCTCGCCGGTTAGCTGTATCTGCCAAAACGGAACTGGTTTAAACGCCTTGATTTCCTTCTCCCTGTCGACGATAATCTTAAGTGCAGGTCCTTGTACCCTGCCGGTTGACATTATCTTAAATGCACCAGTGCTTTTTATTGCAGCTGTCAAGGCTCTTGAATAGTTTATTCCGTTATAGAAATCCAAAAAGTGACGGGTTTCACCCGCTTCTGCCTGGCTCCAGTCAATATGCTTGCTTTTGTTTTCATAAGCCTTAACTAAATCCGGCTTTGTGAGAGTAGAAAATTTCATACGAGATGCATCTTTTTGCTTGCAAACATACCTGACCACATTTAATCCTATAACTTCGCCTTCCTGATCGTAATCGCAGGCAACTGTAAATGAATCTGCGTTTTTTGATAATTTTTTTATAGTGTTCAAATATTTTTTAGTAAATGCAGCACTTTTTGAAGTTTCAGAAACTGGCTTCCATTCTATGTCAAAAACAGGGAATGACCATCCTTTCTTCTCCCTTTCAGCCAGCCCATATAAATGTCCCACTGCACATGCAACAACAATATCCCTATTTCCGTGAGTGACTTTATAGTATGGGACACCTTGATTATTCTCTTTAATTGGCTTTCCATCTGCCAGGGATTCTGCTAATTTTTTTGCAGCGGCTGGTTTTTCAGTTATGATCAATTCATACATGGATTATTAGAATTTGGCGGATCATTTAAAAAAGTTATGAAAATGCCACTGGAATTGCATCAATTCCCGATTTTTATGTTATTTTTCATATTTTTTAGTATATTGATTGCACTAAGCAGAGCAAGATAGCTTGTTCTTGGATTTTCACTTGGCAGATTATTAGTTGTCGTCTTTATTTTTCCAAAATCTCCGATAACTTCAATCTCATGAGTGTTGTATATTGCGGTGGGGTCAGCTATAATTTTTACCTGCATATCATCGAATTTAGAAGCAAGGTATAGTGTAGCTGCAACATTGATGTTTTTTGGAAAGCCAATTATTGCCTCTTTTAAGTTACCTTCGAAAATTACTTTTTTATTCTTCAAATTTTTTAGGTTTATCCTGTTTTTTGTTATATGGGGGGCGCTTTCAAGTCCCCTGATTGGCTTAGTTGTTGTCAGTCTTAATGATTTTATTTTACCTACTACAGATTTTATCGCATCTAAGCCTGAAATAGCACCTGATGGCAGCAATATCAAACAATTTTTTATTTTATTCAGTAAATTTGGATCTTTAATTAAGCCGCCTGTACTCATTACCAGCAATTTTTTATGTTTTTTGTCTAAGTTTTTACTTTTTAATATTTTTTCAACAGCTTCCGTGCTTGCTGATTCAATTATTAATTCTGATTTGTGAATTAATTCATCAGTTTCCATAAGTTTTGGTTTTTGGTTTAGGTTTTTTATCAAAATATCAACTTTGCTTTTATCGATATCATTCAACCCGATTAGCTTAAAATCATTATTTTCGTCTATAAACTTTGATAATTCAGTACCTATAAATCCACATCCGACAATTCCAACTTTCATTTTATTTCCTGCGATATGTTCAATGCTTTTGCAGAATTAGTCAAAAAACCCATTGAAATTGCATCAACACCACAATCTGAATATCTCTTTAGATCATTAGGATTTATACCTCCGGAAGCTTCGAGCAACAAATTGTTGTATAAATTTTGATTTTTTAACTCGTCAACTATCGATTTTATTTCTTCTGGCCGTATATTGTCAAGCATTAACGCAAATAAATTTTCGTTATTGCTTAATTTTTTGATTATTCTTGCAGCACAAATTGCTTGTTTTTTATTTTCTACCTCAATTTCAATATATTTTGATTTATTTTTTACTGAATCCATAACATTTTCAATGTTGTGATTGAATATTTTCAAATGATTATCCTTTATGATAATACCGTCGCTCAAGTTTAGCCTATGGGTCAATCCATTACCTATGCTGACTGCTTTTTTATCCAATAAACCCCATAAATTTTTTCTTGTTGCAGCGAGTTTAGCTTTATTGTTCAACTTTTTAACTAAATCATGAGTTAATGTGGCTATTCCGCTCATTCTCTGCAACAAATTCAATGAAGTTCTTTCCCTTTCCAGTATTTTTTTTGCATTCCCCTTTATTTCTATCAAAACATCGTTGTTTTTTATTTTATCCCCATCTTTTTTTAATCTTTTAATTCTTAAATCTTTATTTAATAGTGAAAATTCTTCTGTTCCTGCCAGAATGCCATTTTCCTTAGCGATTATAGTGGCGGAAATATCTTTTTGTCTATTAATTATGGAACTAGTCGTCAAATCACCATTTTTGATGTCTTCTTTCAATAGAAATGTTAAAAATTTTTTGACAAAATCCATGTATTCTTTATTCTTTATGTTAAGCTCCTTGCTTCTGTCCCAGAATTCCAGAATTAGTTTATTCCTGGGCTGCATTTTTTGGTAACTGAAGCATCCTGTCTATGGCTTTTCGTGCATTCACCAAAATATGCTCCGGTAAAGTTATCTCATTTGTGTTTGTGACTAAGGCCCTTGCAACAAGATGCAGTGTTGTTGATTTCATATAAGGGCATATATTACAGAATGACATAAAGTTTTTTTCCGGAACATCCTGCCTTAGCTTTTCAGTCATGCCGCATTCTGTCACAACAATGAAATTTTTTGAGCCGTCAGACTTGGCAAATTTTGCCATACCTCCGGTACCGCAGACGTGATCAGATATTTTTAATAGATCATCTTTGCATTCAGGATGTGCTATAACTTTTGCATCCGGATAGCGCTGCTTGAATTCCCTTAAAGTTTCGGCATTTAGTTTGTCATGGACAAAGCAATAGCCATCCCATAAAATTATTTCTTTATTGGTATGCTGCTGTACATACCTTCCAAGATTCTTGTCTGGCAGGAATATAATTCTTTTATTTGGGAGCGAATTTACAATTTCTATTGCATTTGCCGATGTACAACAGATATCTGAAATAGCTTTAATATCTGCAGTTGTATTTACATAGCTTACAACAGCAGCATCAGGATATTTTTTCTTTACTTCCTGCAATTTTTCAACAGTAGCCATATCTGCTAAAGAACAGCCAGCTTCTAATGATGGCAAAAGAACTGTTTTATCCGGGCTAAGCACCTTTGCTGTTTCTGCCATAAATTTCACACCGCAGAATAAAATTACATCTGATTTAGTTTCAGCAGCTTTAACAGATAAACCCAGTGAATCACCAATATAGTCTGCGATCTTGAACATCTCCGGTCTTTGATAGTTATGCACTAAAATCACAGCATTTCTCTGTTTTTTGAGCTCAAGAATTAGTTCTATCAGCTTGTCATGGTCAGACATTATGCTTTTAGACAATAGTTTCTGCTTCATATTTGTTTTTTTACATATTTGTTTAAATACTTACTCAAACAGGCAATAAAATTATGGTTTGATACAATAACCGGCAAAAATTGCCTATAAACAGAAAATTATATTAAATGATGCACTTTGCTTTTTCTTATGTATTTTATAACATCCAAGGCAGACAGGGAATCTTTAGAGCTTGCGAGAAGAGTAGTTACCTCATTGAAAGACAACGATATAAGATATTCAATCAGCAAGGAACTTAGTATAGCAGGACCAAAAAAAGAACTGAGCGAGATTGATTACGAGCTTATTATCGCTATAGGTGATGACGGCTTTATATTAAAAACATTTAGAAAACTAGGAAAATTGCAAATACCTGTTTTTGCTATAGCATCTATGCAGAGTTTTTTATCACAGGCAAATGCCTTGAATTTTAAGCATTATATTAATCTGATCAAGAAGAACAGATATGCAACATTTAGGCGATCCAGACTTGTTGCAAGATTTGACAAAACTAAAAGCCCTATTGGCCTGAATGACATTAGCTTGTTTTCATCTAAAAGTGCGTCTCTGCTCAAATATACGCTTAAATTGAATGAAGAGGTATTCTGGAGAGATACCAGTGATGGCCTTGTAATCGCAACTCCAACTGGAAGTACTGGTTATTCCTTATCTGCCGGCGGTCCAATAATATTGGATGAGCCGAACATATTTTCATTGACTTCAATATCGTCTCTGGAAAAGCACTCACCGATTATTATTTCTGACAGCACAAAAATAAAAATAACAGATATAGAAGGCTATAAGCCTAACTTAGTTATTGACGGTGAAGCCAGAATACCTGTGACTGCAAAAGAGATTGTTGTTGAGAAATCGCCTTATAATGCAAATTTCATTGTTTTTTCTAAGGAATATTCACTTGAAAGCAAGTTAAAGAAAAGGACTATAAAGGTCAATATTGGTAAACTAAAGAACATGCCTGCAAGCTCGAAGTTGATATATAAAATATTGATGCACGAAGGCAGTATGACGCAAAAAGAACTGATTAGCGCTTCTTTGCTTCCAGAAAGAACAGTGAGATATGCTTTAGGGATGTTGTTGAGAAATGGCTTAATATCCCATCAAATTCATTTTACTGATGCAAGACAGACTGTTTATGGTGTGTGAAATCAATAAAAATAAAAATCACACTATACCTCCCTTTTCATATGTATGATGAATTAATTCAAGAGCTGCTGAAATCTTTGGATGAAAACTTAATTTCTGCAGGATATCCTAAATTTCCTGGAGAAGGCTACAAAGCGCATAAGATCGATGCAAAAAATTTTCACGAGATAAATAAGTCAAATTCTGACAAAAGGATAGCTTTTGTTGATGGGGGAAATACTGAGATTTTAGGTTCTGCCAATTTTTCATTGAACCTGTTGAGGATATGTTATGTTGTTTACAAGAATAATCAGAAAATTATGTCTAAAAAATTTGAGATTCTGGCCTTTATACAGGCAATAAACGATAAAGGTGAAATTCATTATAAGGCATCTTTTTTTGGATTAGGGAATAGCCTTGGATTAGGAGATATATCTTTCAGTTCTTTTGACCATACGCTAATGTTAGGGGTCAATAGGGCAGAGATAGGCAGTGTTGCGAATGCATTAAGAAGATTTGCAGAGCTAAAAATTGCAAAACTGATAAGTGAAGGTAAAATAGCAGATGTTATTGTACTGGATGGGAATTTGCAAGCTACTTTGACTAATGAAAATAAATATTTGAATGAACTTTATGAGTCATGCAGCAAAAATGATGTTATTTTGTCTGCTTTAAGCAAAACTACATCTTTGTTTACTGATAATGGGAATTTACTCAGTGTTGTATTGATGAGTGTAAGCAAATATGCATCGTGGTATTACTATCCAATTGCCGAAATAAGCAGTTCAAATCACAAAGCAGAGATGTTTTTTGTCAGGTTTCATAAAAAATCAAAGCATGCCTTTAGATTTGAAATTTTTAATAAACAAAAATCAGAAGCAGTTGATGCCATAAATTGTTTGACAAGCAACAGCGTTGATCCAATATTCATAGGTTATCCTTATGGGTTAGTGGAAGCAGACAGGATTGCAAGAGTAAGCAATCAAGAAAGGGATTCATTAAAAACAATCTTTTTGGTCAAGTTAAGAAACAAGAATATTGAAAAATATCTAAACTCTGCAAATGCCCACGAAATTCTTGATAAGATAAGTTTTTAAACAATAAAATAAATGATTTTTTTATGTATGATGTAATAACTGTTGGCAGTGCTACAGTAGATGTCTTTGCTAAGACTGAGTTCTCTGAATTGCTTAGGGGGGTAAATAGGGAAGAATGCATTGCATATCCTGTTGGCTCAAAAATCTTAATTGATGAATTGATTATAACGTCGGGAGGCGGTGGCACAAATACAGCAGTTTCATTGTCAAGGTTGGGGCATAAGGTTGCATTTCTGGGAAAAATCGGCAGCCAGGAGAATTCCCATCGTGTCAGGCTGGAACTGAGAAAAGAAAATATCGATATGTCTCTTGTTGTAAGATCTAAAAATTCAAGAACCGGCTACTCAATAATATTGGACAGCATTAAGCATGACAGGACAATTTTGACATTCAGGGGATCAAATGATGATCTGAGATATAATGAAATCAATCTTAAAAAACTAAAGACAAAATGGTTTATGTTTACATCAATGATTGGAAATTCATTCAAGACATTGGAAAAGCTTGCTTCTTATGCAGTTAGAAACAAAATAAAACTGGCGTTTGTTCTTAGCTCTTATCTGGCCAGGAAAGGAGTGAGAAATTTAAGGGGCCTATTGAGAAAAGTGGATATTTTGATATTGAACAAGGATGAAGCTTCGATCCTGTTGGGAAAATATAAAATTGAAAAACTATTAAAAAAATTATGCTCCTTAGGGCCTAGAATTGTGGCTATAACTGACGGTGGAAAAGGAGTTTATGTATATGACAGTGATTATTTATACTTTGCAAAACCTAATAAAATCAAGGTCGTTGAAACAACTGGAGCTGGAGATGCTTTTGCTTCTTCATTTTTATCAGGAATCATTAGGAAAAAGGATATACAATTTGCAATCAGGCTCGGAATGACAAATGCAGAGTCTGTAATCAAGCATCATGGTGCAAAAAATGATCTGCTGAGGTACAAAGAAGCACTAAAAGTTATGAAAAGGGAAAAATTTAGGATACATAAGAAAAAAATTCAGTGACCATGCTTGCCTTTCAGGGGTACAAAAACAAATTGTCCAAGGTTTTCTTCAATCAACTTATTGTTTATTTTCCTTGCCTTGATCATAACCTGCTCAATCAAGTTTCCCACCGGAGCAATTATAATTCCGTTTTCTTTAAGCTGGCCTGTTAATGGTTTTGGAATTTTTGGACAGGCAGCTGTGACTATTATCTTATCATAAGGTGCTTCCTGCTGGTAGCCTTGTGAACCATCGTGCTTAATCACCTTTACATTTTTTAGATTTAATCTGTTGATGTTTTCTTGTGCAAATTTGGCAAGTTCATCTATGATCTCAGTTGAAATGACCTTTCCTGTGTCTCCAACAATATTTGCGATGATTGCAGCTTGATATCCTGAGCCAGCACCGACTTCAAGAACTTTATCTCCTTCTTTTAATTCAAGCGCTTCTGTCATTACCATAACAGTTGTAGGCTGGGAAATAGTTTGGCCTTGCCCAATTGACAAAGGGCAGTCACCATATGCTTCGTCATCTTTATCTCTTATGAATTTCTCTCTTGGAACTTTTTTGAAAGCTTTGATAATTCTTTTGTCCTTTATTGTTCCAGAAGACAACCAATGCTCAATTAAGTGTTCTTTTGATGTCATAATTTAGTATAAGGATTAAGAGAATAAAAATTTATTGAAAAATCGAACAAGCAATTTTTCAATTCCGCAAACTCTTAACGAGTTTGCGTTATTCTAAAGAAACTAGTACATCATCACCTTCAACTTTGACTTGATAACATGACACTTTTGCTGTTGGCATTACAGGAGATACGCCTGTTTTCACATTAAACTGCCAGCCATGCCATGGGCATGTTACAACATCTCCTTCAAGCATGCCTTCTCCAAGAGGTCCACCTTTATGCGGGCAGGCATTGTTTATTGCTACAAATTCACCATCAACATTAAACAATCCAACATCGGTGCCATTAACATTAACTACTTTATTTTCTCCTGGTTTTAGGTCGTTTTTATTTGCTACTTTGACAAAGTTTGGCATTTTGGTCACAGGAAAAGTATTATTATAATCTATTTAAATTTTTTTATTAATATTAAGTTATTTATTGAATTGAATATCCATATAATAAATCAAAACCTTTATATTTGACTATATCCTTATCAAAAATAAGAGGTGATAGGGATTTGAGCAGTAAAAAGGAGTTTATTCTTTGGTTTAATGAACTGACTATTGAAGATGTTCCTTCTGTTGGAGGTAAAAACGCTTCTTTAGGTGAAATGTATAGGAATTTGACTAAAAAAGGAGTTAAAATTCCGAATGGTTTTGCTGTCACTGCCCATGCTTATAATTATCTTCTGGACAAGGCAGGAATCAAATCCGAAATAAAGGATATTCTGAAGGATTTAGACACCGGAAATATGAAAAATCTTTCTGATAGGGGCAGAAAAGTCAGAGAAGCAATTTTGGGAACTAACTTCCCAAAAGAGCTTGAGCAGAATATTATTAATGCTTACAAAAGATTATGCAAGCAATATGGGTCAAATACAGATGTAGCTGTCAGAAGCTCGGCTACTGCCGAGGACCTGCCTGATGCAAGTTTTGCAGGACAGCAGGAAACGTATCTTAACATAAGAGGGGAGCATGCATTATTGGAAGCGTGCAAGAAATGTTTTGCTTCATTATTCACCAACAGGGCAATCTCTTACAGAGTAGACAAGCATTTTGACCATTTCAAGGTGGCTTTATCTATTGGTGTACAGAAGATGGTTAGAAGTGATAAAGCAAGTTCCGGTGTTATGTTTTCTATTGATACAGAAACTGGCTTTAAAGATGCTGTTTTGATTACTGGGTCTTATGGTCTTGGCGAGAATGTCGTTTTAGGTGCTGTAAATCCTGACCAATTTTATGTGTTTAAGCCAACACTCAAGAAAGGATTCAAGCCAATTTTAAGCAAAAAATTAGGCGCTAAAAAGATCAAGATGGTTTACAGCGACCATGGAGCTAAACATACCACAGAAAATGTTGATGTAAGCTATGAAGACAGATTTAGATTTGTATTAAAAGATGATGAAATTCTGAAACTTGCAGAATGGGCCTGTGTAATAGAGGATTATTATTCAAAAAAAGCTAAGAAATTCAAACCAATGGACATGGAGTGGGCAAAGGATGGAATTACAAATCAATTGTTCATTGTCCAGGCACGGCCTGAAACTGTGCAAAGCCAGAAAAATTTTAATTTACTTGAAGAGTATTCACTAAAGCAGAAAGGGCCTGTGCTTGCCACAGGATTGAGTGTCGGGACAAAAATAGGTTCAGGAAAATCACATACAATAAAAAATGCAAAAGATATTGGTAATTTTAAATCTGGAGAAGTTCTTATAACAGACAAAACAGATCCTGACTGGGAACCAATCATGAAAATTGCTTCTGCAATTGTCACAAACAAAGGAGGAAGGACAGCTCATGCTGCAATCATTGCAAGAGAACTGGGAATTCCAGCTATTGTGGGTACTGAAAACGGAACAGAGACTGTAAAAAATGGAACTGATGTTACAGTCAGCTGTGCAGAAGGCGAAGTTGGCAAAATCTACAAGGGAAAATTGAAATTTGATATAAGAAAGATTGATCTGAAGAAATTAAAAAAACCAAAAACACAGATAATGATGAATGTCGGCAATCCAGACAGTGCTTTTGAGTTTTCTTTTATACCAAATGATGGTGTTGGGTTGGCAAGAGAGGAGTTTATTATCAGTTCTTATATTAAAATACATCCGTTGGCTTTGATTCATTATAATAAGATCAAAGATAAAAAAGTCAAGGAGACTATTGATGAGCTGACATTCGCTTACAAAAATAAGATTGATTATTTTGTTGAGAAATTGGCGCAAGGAGTTGCAATGATTGGAGCTGCGTTCTATCCAAAAGATGTCATTGTAAGAATGTCTGATTTTAAATCAAATGAATACGCTAATTTGATTGGTGGAAAGGAATTTGAACCAAAAGAAGAAAATCCTATGATCGGTTGGAGAGGGGCTTCAAGATATTATGCTGGAAATTACAGGGAAGCATTCAAGCTTGAATGCCTTGCTATGAAGAAAGCAAGAGATGAGATGGGGTTGACAAACGTCAAACTTATGATTCCTTTTTGCAGAACTGTTGGAGAAGGCAAACAAGTTATTGCTGGGATGAAGAAGGATGGGTTAGTCCAGGGCAAGAATAAACTGGAGATATATGTAATGTGCGAAATTCCTTCAAATGTCGTTTTAGCTGATGAATTTGCAAAAATCTTTGATGGTTTTAGTATTGGAAGTAATGACTTGACGCAGCTGACTTTGGGTTTAGACAGGGATTCTGAATTGGTCAGCGGCTTATTTGATGAAAGGAATCCTGCTGTGCAAAGAATGATATTTGAGGTCATACATAAGGCAAAGAGAAGCAAGACGAAAATCGGAATTTGCGGGCAAGGACCTTCAGATCATCCTGATTTCGCTCAATTTCTTGTAAAGTGCGGTATTGATTCTATTTCCCTAAATCCAGATACTGTGATTAAAACAACACTCGCAATAGCTGAGACAGAAAAGAAGTTGAGAAAAAGATAATACTAGGGAGTTCTAAAAGATAGATTGTTAGTCGAACCGAAGGGTAGTTTTTAAGGCACTGTATGCGTTACTGCCGTAGTTTTTGGTTTTGAAGAAATAAGTTATTTTTTTCTTTCTGTAAAAAGATTCGAGAATAACCTATCTAAAGAATTATCTATTGATATTTGAATAAATTTGGTTGGTGGTACAGCAAAAAAGTCCATTTGAGATTTCTTCGATACATATTTTGGAACTCCCTCCTCTAGTATTTTTGATACTGGAATCCAAAACCATGTTTTATAATCATATTCTTCATTGGATAAAACAAACCATATATGTAAATTAAATTCTCTCTGTAGACGAGAATATTTTTTTACTTCGTCACTATCAAAAGGGAATGTCTTATATTCCTTATTAAGTTTTTTATATTTTACATCTATAAAAATAAGTCCAAAATGAGGTACTAATACCATAAAATCTGGTCTTTTTCCACTGGAATATTTTTTGAATACTGAAGAAAATGTTTCTATGTCCTGTTGGATATACATATAAGGAATACTATGTTTATCTAACCAATCTTTAAATCTAAGTTCAGCCTCATTACTTTTTCTTTTATATTCTCCAATTCCTGTATCCACTCTTACCCCTCAATTATTCATTATTAACAGAGTTAATTATTTAAATTTATCCAATATTTAAGTCATTCGCAACGAAGTAAGCGTAGTTTTTTATCATCATAAATCTGAGAGGCACTGTAGTTTTTGCAATAAATATCTGCGAAGCAGAGTAGATGTCCGAAGGACTAGAGAGGGGGCTTGTTTTTGGTTCTTTTTCTGAAAAAGAAAGCTTTTCTTAAAATTATCCCAAATTGTCTTGTAAATGAGAAAAATATATATTTTGGCGGCAACATCCAGAATTACAGCTAGTTTTCACAACACCAAGCAGATTTAATCCTAATCATTATTCCAAAGGTTATACTGACACCCATATAATAGATTTAAGTCTCAAATACCCACAATAGATTATTAAGCCCCCTCTATCTAAATATAAAAACTTAGGAGAACAAAGTAAACCACCTAACAACTTCCCAAACAAACCTTTCCCTTCAAACCATTTCTTTTCTCTATTGAAAATAAATGAAATTAGGTCTTTTTTAATTATTTACTATATTGAAAGTTTATTGAAATGATGATTTAACGCCGTTAAGCACTTGTGAGTAATTTTAGCTTATCCTAACAATCTTCCTAGTCAAGCTTCGATGGACATAAATCGAGAATTCTTTTTCAATCTTGAATCCTGAAGCTTTAAGCAGCTTTTTATGATCAACATAGCTTGGGAAGATTATGACTGCATTATATTTCAGTATTTTTCTCAGCTTTTTCAGGAATTTTAGATAGAATTGCCCAAGATTTTCGGTAAAATTCTTTTTTTGCATCTTTAGATTGAGTTTATTGGAGTTGTTCTGCAATGATTTTTTATTATATTTCAGATAAACATTTGAGTTAAGGCCGTAAGGCAGGTCTGTAATTACATAATCAGGTTTACCGCTTATGCTCAAGGCGTTTTTATTGATGACTTTTGCATTTTTTGTCTTAAAATGCTTTAGATTTTCTTTGCATCCTTTAATCATGAACTTGCTGATGTCAATACCGGTTGTTTTAATTCCCATCAATCCTGCTTCAATCATGAATCCGCCTGTGCCGCAGAACGGATCAACTAGAGTTTCATCTTTAATTCCTGAAATGTTAATCAAGGCCCTTGCAACTTTCGGATGCAATGATCCAGGATGGGAAAAAGGCCTTAAATGGGCTTTTCTTGACTCAAAATCCTCTTTGTTTTCTTTTAGCAACAATCCACAATAAACTTCCTCTTTAATGAAAAATAATCCAATATTTGTTCTTGGGTTTTCCAAATCAACTTTTGGTTTTTTAAGCGAGTCCCAAATATATCCTGCAAGATTCTTTTCAGAGAATTTTTTATTTTTTAAATTTTTTTTATTATTATGGTTTTTTTCATTGTACTCGTATAAATTACTTACTCTTAAGCAGAAATTGTTCTTGTATATGCTGTTCCAATCATATTTTTTAATTGTCTTGATTAAATCTTTAATTTTACATTCAAATAGAAATTGATGAATCTCCTTAGTTAAAGCAAGCCTTTTGCTTAACTTATTTAAAGATTTTTTATCAATATCAACAATCAATAACCTATCAATAATTTTACAATCTTTAACATCAAATAAACTAAGAACTTCTTCTTTAGCTAATCCGATATAATCTCCCGATAATAAGAATAAATAGTGCATATTAAGAAGTTAATTTGACTGGCTTATACTCTATTTCTACTGGTTTGCTATTTTGCAGCAAATTTACGATTCTAGCCTGGCCAAAACTATCTACTTTTGCTTCAACGGTTATATTCCTTGTAGGTACATCCGCGTTTCTTTCAAAGAAAAATTGCTCAATTCCGAACTCCAATCTCATACTGTCATCAAATGTTCTTCTGAATATCCCCCTTATAAATATGCCTTGATCTGGTTTTGTCAAAGTTGCCTGTTCCATCCTCCATATGCCATCTTCATCAGGGTTTAATGCTACATATACCTTGTCACCTGGTTTTGCATCTTCTATTGCTGGGACTGTGCTGATTTCATAATTAATGGTCATGTATTGGCCTCTGAAGGGATCAAAAGGATCAACTGGTCTCGTAGCCAGGACAATTGTAGTGCCTGTAAGAAGCGGCCAGGACAAATATAAGATAAATGATCCGGCAATCCCCAGAAGTACGATTAATGCAATAATCAAGCGAGTATAGTGGTTCATTTTGCTTTTCTTGTTTTTGCTATAAGATTTTTCCTCCATCTTTCAATGAACCAACCACCAACAAGCAAAACAATGCCGCCGGAAATGAATATGATGGCTAAGCTTGTATATCCCCACAAATCCATGATAAATCCGATGTATCTTGTCACTATGTCCAATGCAAAAAACACAATTCCTAAATTGATTATCTGCGTGGATTTTTGCCAGGTTCCATACCCTATCACTGCAAGGATAAGGAATATGAATGCAATGTTTATGACAATCCAAATTGCCCAATTTACCAAAGGCGCATTAGACCCGCCACCAAAAATATAATTATTTGAATCCTCAACAGCGAATGATGTAATTCCGATCAAAATTGCCAATACCACTATTGTGGCAAGTACAACTGATATCTCTTTTTGGGATATGTTCTTGGATTTTAGCGATCTGGCAATGCCTGCTATCAAGGAAACTACTGACAATAAAACCAATAAAATCAGGAAAATGACTGCGGGAGTTGAGCTGGCTGATTCTTCCGACCACATGTAAGGGATAAATGCCTGGAAACTTAGAACATAAGTAAAAGCTAAAAAATAAAAAATTGTCCATATCCGATAAACTGCAGCAAATTTATGCTTTGCAGATTTGTGCAACAAGCTTAAGCCGTACAATAATACCCCTGTTGCTAAAAAGTAAAAAGCCAATATTCCAGAAGATACCATATCTCCAGAAGATACTCCGAATGCAACAAATTGGAGTACCAACCAGATTATAATTTCAACGAGAGCTACTATCAGGCTTATAGGTGAATCAAAAATATAGGCAGATGCCAATACACCGACCCATGCCAATAAGAATAACCATGCAGTTCCCTGAACTGTAGTTTCAGTGGCGAATATCTGCGCTATCAAAAAAATGCTTAGTGTATAGAGCAATGAACCCAACACGAGCAAGGCTTTGGCTATACCAGGATAACCTTTAACCCGCAACATAGTGCCTGAAACAAACGCAGCAGACGTTGCTAAAAGAAGAATGAAAATCTTCACAGCAGCTGGAAATTGATGCCAGTTCTGGGCTATCAACCAAGCTATTCCTAATGAAATAAGAACAGAGCCTATTACTGCAACAATTGTCCCAAATGATGCAGCCCCTATTTTATTTTTGAACATTGTTAGCAAAATTAAAATTACCTATTTTTAGTGTTGTATAGGATGTAGTATAAAAATTTAACCAAAATTATACTATAACAAAAATCGTAATATCGATTTTATTTATTTTCCATATAGAAACAAAAACTATATAAATGAGTAAGTCAAAATGATTTTCATGAAGAAAGGCAGGCCAATAAAGTCAGAGATAAGGCAGAATGTTGTGGAGATACTTCATTATATCCCTAAGGCTTATGGATATGAACTCTACAAGGTTTATGTTGCAATATTTCCAAAAGTTACTTTGAGAAGCATATATTATCATCTGAAAAAGGGTGTTGACTTGGGAGAATTTCAAGTAAACAAGGTTGAAAAAGAAAAAGGCAATTATTCCTGGGGCGGGGAAGCTGAGAAAATATATTATGCGCTTGGCCCAAATGCAAAGCCAACAGGCAATGATAGAGTCAAGGAGTATGTTGAGAGCAAGAAGCAACAATAATTCTAACTGAATAAATTAAACAAACCAAAACCAGATGCAATATTTATTAAAATAATGATAAGGAATACCATTCCGATATAATACCAGATCTTATTGCCTTTTTCTTTGCCGAAATATCGTACAAGCGGAAGCTGCAGCATTCTGCCTCCATCAAGAGGGCCTATAGGGACTAAGTTAAACAAACCAATGCCTAAATTTAAAATCACCAGAATAATGAACAATCCATAAATCCATATCAATGCATTTGGCAAGAACTCACCATAAGTTGCTTTTACATCATCTTCTATTTTTGTTTCCTGCTCAAGATAAGCCCCGATGTAAGCCAGACTTTGATTTTCGGGATTTTTTGCGAGCTTTATTTCATAAACCGATTTGTCAGTCTTTATTTTGACAGTTTCACCAGGTTTTTTCTCTCTTAACGCATCTGATAAATTTTTTACATATGGAGTTGGTATGCCATCAACTTGTTGTATTATCTCCCCGATGCCTATTCCGGCGCTTTCAGCAGGGAATTTTTGTCCTTCGACATAATTTGTAATCTTTACTCCATTTGGCTGCACAATTCCATCTACTAATGGATTCAAAGCAAAAGAAACAACTGCCAGAAACAAAAATGCTATTATGATGTTTGAGAAAGGCCCTGCAGCAAAAACACTTAATTGTTGTTTATATGGTTGCTTTATCAATGATTTTTCATCAGGCTCGACAAACGCAGCTGGTATTATGGGTACAAAAAAATTCTTGTATGCAGATATTAAAAATAATACTATTCCAACTGTAAGCCAGAAATCCGTTGAGAATTTTAAAATTTCAAATGAACTGAAAGCAGCTATCAAATCAAAATTCGACGCTTTCAATTTTATGAACATTGAAAAAATAATCAGCGATAAGCCAATACCCTTGAAACTTGATCCCACAAAAGCAAGACCGCTCGATTTAACCTTGATATTATGGGCTCTCGCTATTAATCCATGAGAAAATTCATGCACGACAGCGATAATAAATATGGATATTATCCAATAAAAGAAGGGAACAAAGAAAACCCCTTTAGCTCTAATGGGCAATACTAATCCAGCTCCTGCAACAGCATCTGGTTTTGTGAACAGGTCAAATACATTGACAACTAACAGAAATCCAATAAACACCATACCCAGAAATCCTATCACTACCCCCAAATATCCAATCACTATGACTAATTTTCTGTACCTCTTGGCTGCAGAGTCCATCATCCTTAAACCCCATGTTGTCTTGTACATGGAGAAATTAAAGAAGTCATTCAGGAAATGCTTTGTATCAAGTTTCTTTCTCTTTGCGTATATAATAAATGTCAGAATTATGATAAATATGATTGCAGCAACAGATTGAAAATCAACCATTTTACTTCTTTCTTACTGCCTTGAAAGCCTTGCTTCCGCATCTTCTGCAGCTAACCTTTCCCTGGATAATCTTCATGTTGGGAGTCTTAATCTTAGTCTTGCATTTTCTGCAGACAAAAACATTCCTGAACTTCCTTATTTCAGCTTCTGGAAACTTGACCATATTTATTCACTTTTTACTTGCTTTATTACTTTATCTTCCAATATCGTCCAGTACAGCACTGAAGAGCCTTCAACAACCTGACCTTTGAATTCATCTGGAATTTTCATGTCAAATGTCTCATAAGTTATAGAGTCCATTACAGTTGCTGTATCATCCTGTACTGACAATACCTGTGCTGTCTTTTTTTCAATTATCGGGACTTCAACATTATCGTGTCCCGGCATAACTACGATTCTCTTTTTTTCGTCAACCAACCCGATTGCAGATACTCTTGCTTTTGCATGGCCGTGTTTTCCCGGCCTTGAAATCTCAACATCAACAACCCGACACGCTGCGCCTTCAAGAATTACATAGTTGCCTTTCTGCAAACTAGTAGCATGGGTCATTTTTGTTGCCATAAGATCACCTTTTTAGGTTTAGATTAAGTAAGTAATTTATAAAGATTGTGTTAAACAAGAATTAATCTTTAACAGCTAATTTTATATCTTCTGCCTTTACTGTTTTTCTTCCGGCATGTACTGCAAGCTTTATTGATTTTGAAGCAATTTCGTTTGCCAAATCTTCTATCGTATTTTTCAAGGCAACTTTTGCTTTGTCAGAAACTCTTTCTGCACCGCCTTGTTTTAATATCTTTTCCATTGCAGCTAACGGAAGAAATTTATCGCTCATTTAATCACCTATTTTTCGAAATAGAGAAGAATATATAAAGTTTTTGAATTAGAAGGACAAAATAGCTCTTTTTAGGCTAAATCTATGCTTTCTTGCCATTTTTGATATTTCTTTTTCGACTAAGTCCCTATCTTTAAATTTTGCTTCCATCCTCTTGAATTCAGGGCTATGGTGCAATGACCTTCCATTTTTATTCTGAAACTTGAATTTTTTATGCAACATTTCGTGATACATCACATAATCCAACAATTCCTGTTGGGCATTCTTGAATATCGTACTAATTATTATGGTATCTGTTCCGTATTCATAAGATCCTAATTTGGAAGTTGAATCACTACCCCATTCTAAATTCGGAATATCAAGCATCCCATAAAAATAAGCGTCATTAACCCTGTCAAAGGATTGTTCCAGGATTTCATCAGTCTTTGTCTTTGGAATCGCCAGATGAACATTTTTCATGAACAGATTGTACAGTTCAATGTTCATTGATTTTTTTTTGTCTTTTAGAATTTTTGTCATTAATTCCTGGATCAATCCAATTTGGATGTCCTTGCTTATTTTTTTCCAGTCTTTGCTTAAATGAAATGTCAAGTTGTTTCCATACAATCTTGCATTTGCATTGTATGCCTTAAATTTTCTGGAATATTTGAGAGAAACATCATATTTTAGCGGTTTGTCTGGATAAAGTTGTTGGAATGCCTCTTTTATTAGGGATGACATTTTTACGTATGCACTTCATACCTTAATATAGCAGCTACTTTTCCCAAATCTCTTAGTTGAACACCTTCTCTTGTTTCAGTTGATATGATTTTAACAGTTGAACCAACTGGTTTTGCCATGTTTTCCAATTCTTCAATTTTTTCATCAGAAAGGGCTTCTGATAACAGTAAAGTATCTACTGCGCCCATTTGCAGTTTATTTTTAACATCATTTTCCCCATAAGAAACTTTGTTCTGCTTTGTGGCAAGCAGTTCAAGGAACTTTCCTACAATCTTTTTTTCATCTGTTACCTCTTCCTTGGCAAGGACATCCTGGCTTTTTTCCAGCAGCTCCTCCAAGCCAAATTCCTCTGTGTAGCTTAAATCCCTGATTGCGATTATTTTCTTTTTTACTTCGTTTGTTATGAAATCACCTTCAACAAGATCATATTTAGTAGGGCCAGGGCCGCCAACAATGATTCCCTTCAATCCTTCCATGGTGAGAAAAGCTTCCTTCATATACTCCGCAACCTTCTTGTAATGGTCTTTTGCAGCACCCTCTATTAATCTGCTAAATCTTGCTGCACTTTGACCGCCAGCCTTAAACTTTCCAGGTACCTCAGAATGAGTTTTAACTATTGGAACGATTGTTTTTCCTTTTAACAAAGCAATATTGGCATCCCTTCTGTCCATTACAACCAAGCCATATACTTCTTTTGATTCAAGCATATCTCTCAGAATATCAAGAACAAATTCCTTATCACATCTGTAAATTCTAGTTTTTAACGGGACTGGAGGTTCTATGCTCCAAACCTGAAAATCATGCTGGCCTTCTCTTTTTGCCACATTTCCTGAAAACACAACTAATCCATTTGGTGGGGTTCTTTTGAACAATTTCAGGTGCTGGATCATCCTTTCTAAAGCGTCTGTAACATTCTTTCTTGTGGCAGAAGATTTGATGTTTGAGGCAGTGCCCTGCTCCTGAGCAAGATGATTGATTATCTTGTTAAGGTCATAGTTCTGAGGGATGTACACACTAACCAATTCTGTGTGCCTTCCCCTATATTTTTCCAGTTCCTTCACGAATTTCTTTAAATGAAATCGCTGCGCTTCTGTCAGTGCCATATTAAGTTAAAAATATCAGTGGTTTATAAAGATTACAGTATTGTACTTAAACGACCTTAACGATAGATTTAAAAATGAGGGATTAATCCTTTTAAAGAGGGATATAACCGCCTTAAGCAAGGGGCTGTAGTGTAGCTTGGTTAACGTGATTTATTTGCGTTAGAGCAACTATCATTTCTGGTTTGGGTGGGCGAAGAGGATACGCTTCGCAGATAAAAACCAGACGACCCCGGTTCAAATTAGCCTTTTCATAAAGAGGGGCTGCGAAAGTCCGGGCAGCCCCATTTAATACAAAAAAATGAAAGCAGAAGAAAAACTAGGATCTGTCAAAAGATTTGGGACAAGGTACGGAAGAAAAACTAAGCTTAAATTCTCTAAAATTGAGGCAGAGCAGAGAAAACTGCATAAATGCCCTTACTGCAACAAGATTGCTGTTAAGAGAGTTGCTGTAGGAATATGGAACTGCAAAAAGTGCAATACTAAATTTACAGGCAAGGCATATTCTGTTACTAAGAAGATCATAACTAAAGAAACAGAAGAAATGGCTGAAGAGCCCGAGGTTGTGAAAGAAGAAATGCAAGAAACTGAAGAAGCTAAAGAGGAGGTATAATGCCAGACTACAAATGTTTTGATTGCAACAAGAAAGTATCGATGGACTACCTGAGAAAAAGAATTAGGTGTCCTTATTGCGGAAGCAAGATACTTTTTAAACAAAGAAGCGTAACTACAAAGGTGAAGGCCAAGTAAAATGGATGTTTCAAAGGAGACCGAACAGAAAATAAGCCAGCTCCAGATGTTTGAGCAGAGCATGCAAAGCTTTCTTGGGCAAAAACAGCAGTTTCAAGTCCAGCTTGTTGAGATTGAATCAGCTTTGAATGAACTTGACAATACTGAGAAAGCGTATAAGATTGTAGGAAGCATAATGGTCCAGTCAGACAAAAATGAGCTGAAAGCAGACCTGAAGTCAAAGAAGGAAATGCTTGAGCTGAGAATAAAAACAATGGAAAAGCAAGAATCTCAGGTAAGGGAAAAGGCTTCAAAATTACAGTCTGAAATTCTGAAGAAAATTAAAAAGGAAGATTAATCATGCAAAAAATGACACCTCAAATTAGCGAAGTAGACACTGTGGTAAACAACCTAAGCGAATTGCAGGAAGACGCCACTGTGCCAAGAAATGTCAGAATTCAGATCCAGAATACCATAAAGAATCTAAAGGCAAATACCGAATTGCCGATAAAGGTCAATAAGGCATTGAACGAGCTTGATGAGATTTCAAATGACGTTAATCTGCAGTCTTATGCAAGAACCCAAATATGGAATGTAATGAGTGTGCTTGAGAAATTACATTAAATGAAATATGCTCATTTGCTAAAACTGACTGTTTTTTCTCATGAAAATGAAGATAGCGAATCTATACTAGATGCTTTCTTGAGTTTTTTTCCATTTAATCTTGAAGATAATAAGATTTCTATGAAAAAAACCAATGCCAGCGGATTTAGTGAGACAAAAATAGAGATATTTGAAATAATATTGACAAAAAACAATCTGATAAACCAATTTCTGGATAATCTATTGGATAAACTTGATGAAAACCAGAAAGAAACAATTTTAAGGCAGGTAGAGTCAAGACTTGATAACAATTTAGACCTGTTTTTGAGATTTGACAAGGATTCCTGGATTAAAGATAAAAAATTATTATTAACAGATTCTGGTAAGTGCTTTCACTTAAAGATGAGTGTCGCTGCTTTTCCAAAGAAAAGAGAGGTAGCTTTAAATGTTATAAAAGAATTGTTGTCTAAATAATAAAAATAAAATGCCAAAAATAAAGCTTGCACCTTCAATACTCTCAGCAGATTTCTCCAAAGTAAATGACGAAATAAAGCAAGTTGAGAAATATTCTGATTTAATCCATATTGACATCATGGACGGCATCTTTGTTCCGCCAACAACAGTTGACTCTGATTTTGTTAAAAAAATAAAAACAAAAGTTCCATTAGATGTTCATTTGATGGTGCATGAGCCAAGCGATTCATATTTGAAAGGATTTATTGATGCAGGAGCTAGTTCAATTACTATACATGAAGAAGCTTGCAAAGATCCTGCAAAACAATTAAGTTTTATCAAGAAAAATGATATTGGAGCTTCTATTTCTATCAAGCCAAAAACACCATTGGATAAAATCAGGAAATATCTGGATATGGTTGATATGGTTTTAATAATGACTGTTGAGCCGGGATGGGCGGGGCAGAAATTTATCCAGTCAACAATGGAAAAAGTCAGGGAATTGAGACAATTGAAGCCAAATCTCGACATTGAAGTAGATGGCGGCATAAATCCTTACACTGTCAGAACTGCTTATGATGAAGGCGCCAATGTATTTGTAGCTGGTAACGCTATTTTCGGCAAAAAGGACAGGGTAGCTGCAATAAAAGAGATATTAGGTAGTTTGAAATGACCTATATTAAAAAGATTTAAATAAATATGAACAAAGTTTATGCTTATGAAACATAAAATCATCGATCCATGGGGTTCTGAATTATTGGAGAGCTATGAAAAGATAATCAAGGATTTTGGGCTGGAAATATTCAATCCTAAGCTTTTCCCAAAGCCAAACAGAATCATGAGGCGAGGCGTTGTTTTTGCAGGCAGGGATCTAAAAATAATTTCTGATGCTATCAAACACAAGAAAAAATTCTATGTTCTTAGCGGGATCATGCCAACAAATGAAAAAATTCATTTTGGCACTAAGATGGTTGTGGAAAATATAAAATATTTTCAGGATCACGGTGCTGAAACTTATATTTTAGTCGCTGACTTGGAAGCTGCCTCTACAAGAGGAGTAACTTTGAATGAAGCAAGGAAAAGGGCCCTTGATTTTCACATTCCTGCTTATGTTGCTTTGGGGTTAAATCCTAAGAAAACAAATTTTTATTTTCAATCAGAAAATAGGGACGTTATGAATAATGCTTATGAATTCGCAAAGAAAATTACAGTTAATGAATTTAAAGCAATATACGGCAGTGCAGATCCTGGCAAAATAATGGGTGCAATTACTCAAGTTGCTGATATTTTGTATCCTCAATTCAAGGAAAGAAAACCAGGAATTATCCCTGTTGGAGTTGATCAAGATCCACATATAAGATTGACAAGGGATGTTGTCAAGAGATTCAAGGAAAGAAGATTTTTTTTACCATCTTCCATTTATCATAAGTACACGCCATCATTGGATGGAGACTTGAAGATGAGCAAATCAAAGCCTGAAAGCTGTATAGAACTTCCAGAGGATATAGCATCTGTTAATAGAAAAATAAAAAGGGCATTATCAGGAGGAAGAGATACTTTAGAAGAGCATAGGAAGCTTGGAGCTATTATAGAAAAAGACATGGTTTTTGAGCTGATGAAGCAACATTTGGTAGAAGATGATAAAGAGCTTAATAAAATATACAAAAAATATAAGTCCGGAAAAATGACAAGCGGTGAGCTAAAACAAATTGCTTGCGATAAGATGGAAAAATTCATGGGCAATTTTGTAAAAGGCGTTGAACAGGCTAGAAAGCACATTAACAGGCTAAATTTCGTTAAATTTAAATAAGATAAAAGAAAGAGTACAATAAATCAACAAAAATGCTAGGAAATAAACGAGGTGAGCACTTTAGACTTGCTATGTTAGTAATAGTTGTTTCAATTGCTATTTCTCTAATTGCTTTTATAAGTGCGAATAGTAAGATAACTGGTTTCACAACAAGCACTTCAAGTGATGCTAATTCAGGAACAAGCTTGAGAGAATATGATGATGTAAATTCATTGGAGACCTTAGCTGCCGGCAGCTACTATGTAGATGGAGATGGCATCGTATATTGGGTGGATGATGAGTCAAAGCCAGCTGTAGCTAAAGTCAAATTTGTTCAAGAAAGCCAAAAAAACAGGCAGATTTACGTAGATAACAACGGCAATATAGGTTACCTGATTGGATAAAAAGCGGTGAGAATATGCATAAAGAATTCAATGTAGCCCCTTTGTCAGGAGGTTACATGATTACAGCCATTGTTGGTTTTTTAGTTTCTGCGTTTTATATTGCTCCTAATTCAGCAACATGGGGTTTTACTTTAGTTCTGTTCTTTATTTTGATGTTTGTTGCTTCCTTGATATCAATGACTTATGCGCCAACTGACTGGCCATTGAAGATGGACAGAAGAAAGCTAAGATGACAGATTATTTTGAAATAATACTGAGACTAGTTCTTGCTGTTGTAGCTGGAGGTTTGATAGGGCTTGAAAGAAGAGTTGTTAATAAACCCGCTGGTGTAAGAACGCATATGCTTGTCAGCCTTGGATCTGCCTTGTTTGTCTTGATAACCCTTGAAACACTTCCCAGTGAAGGAGGGAGGATTATTGCCGGGATTGCAACAGGAATAGGATTTTTGGGTGCCGGCACTATTTTTCAGGCAAAAGACGCAGTTCATGGCTTGACAACAGCTGCGTCAATCTGGGTTGTTGCTGCAGTTGGCTTGGGAATCGGGCTTGGCCATTACTTGATGACCATTACTGCTGTTGTTTTGGTTTTGATAATACTTCAGCTGAATAATTTGGAGCATTTTGGTAAGAAGATAGTGAAGTGAAAATAGAAATTCTAAAACTCAAAAATTTTCTTTGGTTTTGGCAAAGCTGTTGGTGCTGAGCCACCGTGCCATGTGTATCGTGGCCTTACCCTTATTGGGTATAATTTTTCATTTATGTCGTCAAAGACAATAGCAGCGCCTTCCTCTGATGGCAGCATATTAAGCTGCTTGTCGAGGCCTTCACGCATGTAGCTCTGCATCAAGCCGCCTAAAGCCTGTATGTCAATATTAGCTGTAATTCTGTGTGCAATAACAACATCTGATTGGGTAATCACATCTGTATGGATCTTTCCAGGCTGCTGAGATCCCAAAATCAGGGAAATTCCGGGCTGTCGGCCTTCCCGAAGCACAGTAATCAAAGGTGCTGTTGCAGGCGTCTTTCCTTTGTTCGGTAAAAATTCATGGGCTTCATCAATTATCAGCCATACTATCGGCTCCTTCTTGATTTCTTTTTCTTCATGGAAAAAATGAATCTCTTCGGAAATCGAGGCTTCTTCTTCTGCTTTTCTTGCAGTCATTCTTTGTTCAAATAATTTTTGAGCAACCAACCCAATAACAAGACTTCTTAGGTTTTCAGTTCCCGAAGTTGTTGTGTATGCACTTACATCCAAAATAGAAATCTGGCCAGGCACTATCAAGTCTTCAATCAAAGTCCCTTCCTTGCTAAACAATCCCCATTTTTCTGCAACCAAAAACCTGTTTTCAACAGCATCTTTTATATTTTTTTCAGATCTGTCATCTTTTTCCAAGGCTTTTACAATATCCTTGATGTCATAGTCGGAATTTTCTTCCTTTAGATCATTAACAACCCTTTCAATTAAAATTCCAATAGGCTGGGTTATAGAAACTTCAAAAATCATGCACCATTCATCAGCACTTATTTCGCTGGTTTTGATTGAGAACGGAAAATCAGTCGGAATTCCCTTTTCTTTGTATTCATTATAAAATCCGACTGGAGTAAAAATATGGACATTTAACCCTTTGCTTTCAATATTCCAGGAATCAACAAGTTCTTTTTCCTTGTTGTTTGGGTATTTCATAGTCCAATAAATTCCCATTGTATCGAGCATGACAACAGCAAGATTGTCTTTTATTTCTTCAGGCAAATCATAAATTCCTTCTGCTATGACTCCCATGCTATAGCTTTTTCCCGATCCTCTCTTGCCGACGATAAAAACTACATGGGATTTTGCAACATCCAAAAAAACCTTGTTTGATAAAGAAACAGTCTGGCCCATTTTGACATAGTGCTTGCCGATGAATACAGAGCCTTGGGTTCCATATTTTTCTTTCTCAATATCACTTCTGCCTACAATGATGTCATACATAATTGATTATACTTGCAGTATCTTATAAATGCTTTTATTGAAACTTATTAGTAATAAAATTATCAAATTATAGTAGAAAGATTTATCTATTAGCTTATTCCTGCTTTTATAATTCTCATGAACGACAGAAGTCAGAAAGAAAGACTAGAGCAAGAACTTAGGTTTCTAAAAGAGAGCTTTGAAGCTGAGGTTATAAGTAAAGAGGAATACGAGAAAGGAAAGAAGAGAATTGAGCAAAAACTAAAAGGCATTCAAAATTCAAAAAATGAAGAAAATAACAACGAATCAAAAAAATCAGATAATACTGACAATTCAATCGAGACTAAAGAAAAAGAAAAAATCATTTTATTGAAAGATGAGCCTAAGAAAGAGGATAAGCAGGACAAGACCAATGATAAAGAACAAAAAGAACCCACATCAGAAACAACAGAAGTAAAAATTGATGACGAGAAAAAGGAAAACAAATTGGCTAAATATGCAATAATTTTTATTGTTCTGGCTCTAATAATATTTTTTTCATATTCTATAATAAAACCGGATGACGAAACACAAAATCAGGTAACCCATGTAGAAATTACAGACAATGTAAACATAATAAATGACCTGGAGTTTGATCCTTTATGCAGGTCAGACGAAGATTGCCGACAGGATGGAAAAGAAGGTTTTTGTTCAAACCCTAGGACTCTAGATGCAAAATGCGAATTTAAGGATATAGTAAAAACAAATGTCGTTGTTATAAATGACAGAAAGAACTGCTTTAACTGCGATACTCAAAGAGTTTTAGGAATTTTAGAGAATTGGTTTGATGAAATAAATGTCGAAGAAATAGATTACAATAAATATGAAGGCAGAACCTTAGCAGAGAGTGTTGATGCGAGACTGCTGCCAGTCTACATTTTGGACGAGAATGTAACACTTAAACCAGCATTTGAGCAGTTTAAGCAGGCTTTCATACAAAAAGATGGCATGCATGTATTAAGCGAGAATGCGGCAGGTTCATCTTACTATTTTGATCGCGAGGAAGTTCCAAATAAGCTTGATATATTTATAATAGAAGGTGATACAGCAAGCAAAAAAGCTCAAGACAATCTTAAAGAATTTCTCGATGCTTTCAAGGATGTTGATTTAGGCACACATTCATCCAATGATAAGCTTGCAGAAGAACTCGGAATCAGAACATTCCCTACATTCTTGGTGAATAATAAAGTTAAATTCAGCGGCATACATCCGGCAGATACCATAAAAAATAATTTCTGCAGTTTAAACAAGCTGGAAGATTGTGATAAAGGACTGTCAAAAAGTTTGGTTTGAATTACAGCTCATTAACAGTCAACAAATTTACCCTTGTTTCATTGGGCCTGACCTTTGAGTCCATGCCAATCAAGATCTTGACATTTGAGGTTTCTGCTGCCTTTACTATTTCTCTTTCAATGCTGCCGTCAAACACAACTGCATGAGCATTATTTATGCTTTTTAATGCAGTTTGCATTTCACTAATTGGGACTTTACCCAAAATAGAAAGCTTGTTGTCAAGAATCTCAGCTCCCCTTGTGCCAATCAAATCTTCAAGCATGGATCTGAATACTTTTTTCTCATCATTTGAGATTTGGGTCTTTCTGATATTCGGAGCCTGTTGATATCCTCTATGAGGTGGTCTTTGGAATTGACGATGTTGATGGTGTGGAGGGTGTCTTTTGACTAGCTCCATAGATGTCCTGTTAGGTTCTTTTGAAAGCTCAAGTTTTGCCTGTTCTCCTGAAATTCTGCTTCTTAATGCTTTATGGATCTCTTTTTTTGTTATTTCTTCTACTTCCTTTCCATCAGGAGCTTTTGTTACAAAATCAATGTCGGCAACCAATGTTAATTCCTTGATTATAAGGTTACCACCCCGGTCACCATCCACAAAAACAGTTACAACCTTTTTTTTGCATAAATCCACAATTGTTTCTGGTATGGAAGTTCCGTTGATTGCAACAGCATTCTTAAATCCGTGCTTTAGCAAATTCAAAACATCTGCACGTCCCTCAACAATAATGATTTCATCGCTTTCATCAATTGAAGGCCCTGCTGGCAATCTGTCTTTTCCAAGTTCAATGATTTCCATAACTCTAACTGATTCTGCTACTTCATCAGCAATTTCCTGCGAGTCTGGCATTGTTTGTTCCATCATTTGCTTAAGCAATGCTTTAGCTCTTTCAATTACCATGCTTCTTTTGCTGATTCTTACGTCTTCTATATTGGCAACTTCAATTTTAGCGTTGCATGGTCCAATTCTTTGGATAATTTCTAATGCTGCTCCAACAATTGAGGTTTCAGCTTTATCTAAAGAAGATGGAATGATGATTGTACCTTTTGTCTTTCCAGTTCTTGTTTCAGTGTTGACTTCAATCCTGCCAATCCTGCCAGATTTTTGGAGTTCTCTTAATTCAAGATCTGATCCCAGAAGTCCTTCTGTCTGACCAAAAATTGCTCCAATCACATCGGGTCTGTCAACTACACCCTCGATGTCTATATTTGCATGAACTATATACTTTGATGCTACTGGACTTATTTTTCCCATTTTAATCCTCCACGAAGAAGAAGCTAAGCTCTAATTAAATCAGTCAATGAATTTACTGAATTAATGAACATAATAGCTTCCTCAATTTAGAAGCATTTAGAACAAGTTATTCTGATTAATTATTTACCTTATTTATTCATATCTAACATAAAAAATGAATGATAATGATGAATAAAATCTTATTCTAAATGCCCTTTAATCATTAAATTTTGTAGCCCGTAACACTAACTCCCAAGCTCATAGCTTGAATTTATCGTGAGCTCCATTGGGTACTCTCATGACGGGCTTTAAATCAGTATGACATCGAAATATATAAATGTTTGTTAGATAGTATCAAATGGTTATTTATTTTCTATATTGAAAGAAAAATCCTTAATTTTAAAAAATCAATTCAAATGATAATAAAACCCCAACAAGGTTTCTTGCGAAACCCTGCTAGGGAAAAAGAGGTGATTAGAAAAATTCCACCCCCTTGGAGATGCCGAAAATCAATAGATTTCCGGACACAGAAATCCCTTTTGGGAATTTCATGTATCTATCACAATGATATGTTACTACTGTATAATAGAACTAGTATATAAATGTTTCTATTGTTTACTATTCTAGAGTAGTATATACTTATAAAGATAACATTAAATACCTTAGTTAATTCTATATTATAATGAAAAAATCCAGACCAAAGGAAGATTTTAAGACAAAACATAGCGTTTTTGATGAATATACTAACAGAACCATCTTTAAGCTAATATCCCAAGGCCATTTTGAAGGATTAGAGAGTCCAATATCAATCGGGAAGGAGAGTAATGTATTTTCTGCATTGAAAAAAGATAGCAGTAAGGTGATTGTTAAGATATATAGACTTGAAACTTGCGACTTTAACAGGATGTTTGAATATATAAGGGATGATTCACGATTTCCTTATCTGAAAAGAGGAAAAAGAAAAATAATTTTTTCATGGGTGCAAAGAGAATATAGAAATTTAATAAAAGCAAGAGTGGCAAATGTAAGCGTTCCAACTCCGCTGACGTTTTCAGATAATGTACTGGTGCTTGAGTTTATTGGAGATGATGGCAATATTGCTCCTAAACTTAAGGACGCTATTCCGGAAAATCCGCAGGAATTTTTTAAAAAAATAATTTTGAATGTCAAAAAACTCTATAAAGCCGGCTTTGTACATGCTGATTTATCTGCTTTTAACATATTAAACTATGATGAAAAGCCAGTTTTTATTGATTTTTCGCAATGCACAACACTGATAAGTTCCAGATCAGAGGAGTATTTGGACAGAGATATAAGGAATATATGCAATTTTTTTAAGAAGATTGGATTAAAGGTAGATGAAAAGAAGGTAAAGCAGCAGATTATTGGTAAATAAGGTTTGTTTTTGAAAAAAAAGAGATAGTTTATTTTTAAAATATTATTTTATTGTTATCAGGAGTTTAGTACAATACAGAAGAAAAGGGTACACAAATAATTCATTAAGTGTTTGTGAACAATTCGTTATTGTGTCGATAAATACTTTGCATTTTCGATCATGCTCAAAAATCTTCGATTTTTGACACATATGCGACTAATCCCCAATAATGAAATGAAATTAAATAAAAAATCAAAAAAAAATAAAAAACTATTAAAATTCAATTAAAAACCCATAAAAATATAAAAAATAATATAAACAACCATAAAAAATCAATAAGCTTAAAAATTATTTGCTTTTTCAAAAGATAAAATGGTAGAATATTCTTATGAATTGAAGGTTCCCAAGAGTAGGGTTGCTGTAATAATAGGGAAGGAAGGCAGTGTCAAGAAGGATTTAGAGGAATCTACAAAAACGAAACTGGAGATAGATTCAAAAGAAGGCGATGTTTTTGTTTCAGGAGAAGATGCCCTGGGCCTGTATACTGCAAGAGAAATAATAAAGGCTATAGGCAGAGGATTTAACCCAGACATTGCAAAACTTTTGCTAAAACCAGATTATATTTTTGAAGTTGTTGATTTAAAGGAATTTATAGGCAAGTCAAAAGATGCAATGCTTCGCCTTAAAGGCAGGGTTATTGGAAAGGAGGGAAAGTCACGGAGATTGATAGAGGAATTGACAGAATGCGATATTTCTGTTTTTGGTAGGACAATAGGCATTATTGGTGATCCTGAATCAGCAGCAAGTGCACGACAAGCTGTAGAATCTTTATTAAGGGGCTCTAACCACTCAACTGTTTACAAATGGCTTGAGAGAAGAAGAAGGGAAATGAAAAGAAAGGCTATAATGAATATGTAGGATGGCAAAACCACAATCTAAATCAGAAAAAGGTGATACACCGGTAGCCTATGAGCTGGCTAAAAAACAGAGGGAAATTTCTGTTGCAGAGTTTTTTACAAAGAACAGGCACTTGCTTGGGTTTGACAGCAAAAGAAAAGCATTGTTAATGACTGTTAAAGAGGCTGTTGATAATTCTCTTGATGCTTGTGAAGAAGCAAGAATATTGCCAGAAATAAATGTAGAAATAATTCAAATAGAAGGCTACAAATACAGGATGATCATAGAAGATAATGGGCCTGGAATTGTAAAAAAACAAATCCCGAATATATTTGCTAAGCTGCTTTATGGAAGCAAGTTTCATACTTTAAAACAATCTCGCGGACAGCAAGGAATTGGCATTAGTGCTGCTGTTTTGTACAGTCAATTAACAACAGGGAGGCCTGTGAAGATAACTTCTAGAGTGTCGAAAAAAGATGATGCACATTATTATGAACTTCATATCGATACCAAGGGCAATAAGCCTGTGATTGCCAAAGAAGACACTGTAAACTGGTCTAAAGAACATGGTACAAAAATTGAGATGGATTTGGAGGCAGAGTATCTTAAAGGTGCACAGTCTGTTGATGAATATCTAAAGCAAACTGCTGTTATCAATCCCCATGTAACAATAATTTATACAAATCCCAAATCAGAGCAGGTTATTTATGCGAGGGCAACTGACAAACTGCCTAAAGAACCAAAAGAAATCAAGCCACACCCTTATGGTGTTGAGCTTGGAATGCTGTTGGACAAGCTCAGATGGACAGAATCAAGAACTTTGCAGAGTTTTTTAACATCAGAATTTTCAAGAGTGGGAGCTGGGACTGCAAAAGAAATTTGTGAGCAGGCGGCAATTTTACCAAATACAAAGCCAAGAGACGTAAGCCGGGATATGGCAGAAAAATTATTGCAAGGAATACAAAAAACCAAAATTATCTCTCCACCAACAGATTGCTTAAGTCCAATTGGCAAGGAATTGCTTGAAAAAGGATTAAGAAAAGAAATAAGGGCGGAGTTTTATTGCTCAGTTTCCAGGTCCCCTTCTGTTTATCGTGGCAATCCTTTTGTGATTGAAGCAGCTGCAGCATATGGCGGAGAAATACCAAAGGAGGCAAGAGCAAATATCTTACGTTTTGCAAATAGGGTGCCTTTATTATATCAGGAAGGCGCTTGCAGCATGACAAAATCAATAGTTGAAACAAATTGGAAGCCATATGGATTGCAGCAAAGCGGCGATTCAATCCCTTTCGGTCCTGTTGTCATACTGGTGCATATGTCATCTGTGTGGGTGCCCTTTACAAGCGAAAGCAAGGAAGCGATTGCCCATTATAGTGAAATAATCAAGGAGGTAAAATTAGCTTTACAGGAATGTGGAAGATTACTCGGATCATATGTGAGAAAGAAAGTAAGGATATCAAGCCAGATTGAGCGAGCTAATATGTTTGAGAAGTATATTCCTGAGATCGCCGATTCCTTAGCTTCTTTATCAAGCCAAAGTAAGGAGAAGATATTAAAAGGACTTCAGAAGATGCTTGTAAAGCCTGAGATAAAAAAAGAGATCGTCATGGAGGACGAAGACGACAAACTATACAAAATGGAGTTTTCAAAAGAAAATGAAAAAACAGGAGAAAAAGCCAAATAAAGAGTTAGAAGATTTTGGAAAGAAGCTTGTTGTTGACATTGATAAAGGTAGGAACCCAACTATTGAATTTTCTTTAAGATCATTAAGCAATGTAGTTTATGATACTAAATCCAGAACTCTTAAATTAGGAAATAAGCAGCAGCAAAGATCATTCTTTAATGTCGGCCATGCAAAAAAATTTTTGCAGACTCTGGAAGTTGCAAAAGTAAGCAAGAATCTGCTGAATGTCAATAAGCATGCCAGCTTAAGGGATGTATTCTATATGGCTAAAAGAACAATTCCTCAGTCCAATATCAACATCGTTGATGACCAGGTTGAAAGCGACAAGGCTTTGGAAGATCTGGAATTGATAACTGACTGTTCCAGAGAGCAATTGAATGTAAATGCCAACAAAATGGGTTCAGTTGCTGGAAATGTCGTAATTGAGGATGCTGGAGATTCTATTAACTGGTCAAAGCTTGGAAGCGGTGGTTGGAGCATCCCATCAAATGTTGAAAATATCAAATTCAAGAGTGTAAAAGCAAAATACATAATCTACATGGAGAAACAAGCTGTTTGGGAAAGACTCCACGAAGATAAATTTTGGAACAAGCAGAATTGCCTTATCGTCACTTCGCAAGGCCAGACAACAAGGGGTATCAGGAGATTGCTGCAGAGAATTAATGATGAATACAAACTTCCAATCTATGTGCTGGCTGATTTTGATCCATGGGGTTTCTACATTTATTCTGTCTTGAAATTCGGATCAATAAATTTGGCACATATGTCTGGTACTATGACATTGCAAAATGCAAGGTTTTTGGGTGTGACTGCAGACGATGTTGATAATTATGACTTGAAAAAGCACTTTATTAAGTTTAAAGATGTCGACTATACAAGATTAAAGCAAATTGCCGATTATGACTGGTTTAAGAACAACAAGCCATGGCAACGCCAGTTCAAGATGATGAAAGGATTTGGGGCAAAGCTGGAAATACAGTCATTATCCTCAAAAGGCATAACATTTATATCTGACAAGTATTTACCTGAGAAGATAAAGAAAAAGGAATTTTTAGACTAAAATGGAAGAGCAAAAACCTAAGAAAGATGTTCCACCTTGCTGTGTTGGATGTGTAAGATGGGAAAAATTCGGAAAAAGCTGCCATTATTATTGGGAAGGGAAAAAGCACTGTACAATGTGGGCTGGTTCTTGGGATGAAGTTCC
>CEQE01060324.1_pt1 | contig 36538 bp, 40 predicted proteins | sample 356201 | NCBI WGS metagenome assembly CEQE01 (sample SAMEA2619970, study PRJEB7988) | marine metagenome | biome: marine biome (ENVO:00000447); feature: mesopelagic zone (ENVO:00000213) & marine oxygen minimum zone (ENVO:01000065); material: "saline water (ENVO:00002010), including plankton...
AATAAGCTCGCTGCCTGATATCACTCATATTCAGTCCTGTCCAAAAGAGATTGGCATAGCTCAATTTGTTTTCGGACGTTTTATGTCTCTCTCCAAGCAGCTTTGTTTTGTTTTCTGTCATTGCAATTCAATCGTAGAGAAACTTTGTAACTTTTCTTGTAACAATTCCCCCAAAAACCGCATAACTGCGTCAATTGGGTCACAAGTTTGTAACTGCAAAAGTCAGCAAATATGCGGGCTTCAACCAACCCTTTCATTCCCACTCAATGGTCGCAGGTGGTTTACTGGATATGTCATAGGCAACCCGGGAGACTTCGGCTATCTCGTTGATGATACGACTGGAAACCACTTCGAGAAATTCGTTGGGAAGGTGTGCCCATCGTGCCGTCATGAAGTCAACTGTCTCCACGGCACGCAGCACGATGACGTATTCATAGCGTCTGGCATCTCCCACCACACCCACGGATTTCACCGGCAGAAATACTGCGAATGCCTGACTCACCTCATCGTATAGGTCAGCTTTGCGCAGCTCTTCGATGTAGATAGCATCTGCCTGCCGCAGGATGTCCGCATAGTCTTTTCTTACTTCGCCGAGAATTCTTACTCCCAATCCAGGGCCCGGAAAGGGGTGTCGCTGCACGATCTCTTCCGGCAAGCCCAACTGCAGGCCAATCTTGCGGACCTCATCCTTGAACAGTTCACGCAGGGGCTCGATCAGATCCAGATTCATCTGCTCCGGCAGGCCACCAACATTGTGGTGCGACTTGATCACGTGGGCCGCACCGCCTTCATGACCAGCGGACTCAATCACGTCCGGATAGATGGTACCTTGGGCCAGGAACCTTGCGTTCTCGATCTTGGCCGCCTCGGCGTCGAACACCTCGATGAAGGTATTGCCGATTATCTTTCTCTTCTCCTCCGGTTCCCCGACATCGGCCAACTTATTCATGAAGCGCTCTTCTGCGTCCACCCGAACGATGTCCAGATTCAACACATTGCCCGTCTCTCTGTCCATCATCTGCATAACCTGGTCCGCTTCGTTCTGGCGCAGCAAGCCGTTGTCGACGAAGACACAGGTCAGCTGATCACCGATAGCGCGGTCGAGCAGCGCAGCAACCACTGACGAATCCACGCCCCCGGACAGTCCAAGTATGACCCGGTCTTGCCCGACTTTTCGGCGAACGCCGGCAACGATGTCCGCAACGATATTCGCCGGTGTCCAAAGTCCGTTGCAGCCACAGATTTCCAGCACAAAGCGCCGCAGTATCTCTGCTCCGCGCAGGGTGTGATTCACCTCGGGATGGAACTGGACACCATAGTAACGTCGATCTTCATCGCTCATTGCTGCCAGAGGGGTGTTGTCGGTCTCCGCCATGCATGCAAAGCCTTGCGGCATCTGAGTGACCTTGTCACCATGGCTCATCCACACGTCGAGATAGCGGTCGTCACCCTCGCGCTCGTCCGCCAGGTCAGTCAGCAAACTGCCGTTTCCCGTCACCTTGACCCGCGCATAGCCGAATTCTCTCTTATCGGAAGATTCTACCTTGCCACCTAACTGTACAGCTAAGGTTTGCATGCCGTAGCAGATGCCGAGTATGGGTACCCCAAGGGCAAAGATAACCTCCGGTGCACGCAGGCTATCATCCACGGTCGCCGACTCGGGCCCGCCTGACAGAATCACTCCCTCGGGACTGAAGTCCTGCAATTTCTGCGTCGCCATGTCATAGGGATGGATTTCACAGTAAACGCCGATCTCTCTCACCCGTCGCGCGATCAACTGGGTGTATTGGGCGCCAAAATCCAGGATCAGTATTTTTTCCCCATGGATATCGGCTGACATCAAAGATGGCTCCAGCCAAGGTGGGGTAGGGCATCGGCTGGTGAAGCGAGTGGATCTCGCAACATGTTGAGGGATTGCTCCAAGGCTGGTGGAATCCGAAAGGGAGCGATTATACCAACAAAGCTCTCAAGATCAGAGGGCGGATCAGGGCGCCGGGAACCTGAATTGGGCCTCCTGATTCAGCAAACCGAGGCCCGGCCGCCAATCCGGCCACGGCCTTCCATGGACCTCAATTCCGGCGGGCCCGGAGTTGCACATTTACCTGAGATGGTCTGCTATGATGGAGTGCGCCCACTGGTTACTGAATCCTGAATCGGAGCAGCTGCATGGTCGACATTGAAGAGCTGAGATCGAAGTTCCTCGATCTTGAATTCGATCGTACGGGATTTGTCATCGACCCAGAGCAGTCCGTCGCCGTTGCCAACGCCTACGGGGAGGTCAGGCCGGAATATACCGACCCCTCTCATCCGAATTTCCAGGCGTGCATTTCGATTCTGGCCAGTTTGGCGTCCGGACGTCGACTGCCCATAGACTTCCCTTCCCTCGGCGGTATTTCAATGGATGGCGGTAAGGCGGTCACCTCTATCGAACCGGTACGCCCAGGCGAGCAGCTAACAGGACGAACTCACTTGCACGACATATACGCCAAGAGCGGTCGTTCCGGCAGGATGATTTTCCTCGTCTCCCGTTTGCAGTTGTACAACCAATCCGGGACCCATCTGGCCACCACCGATTCCCGTCAGGTGATCAGGGAGAGATCGTAGCGATGGTGCAGATACTCGCCGATGTCGAATTCGGTGCGGAACTGCCGGAGATTGTACCGGACACTTCCCTTAGGGCTGCCAGACAGTTCGCGCAGGCGATCGGTTATTCCGGCGGCGGGCGCTTTGAGGATCATGAAAAAGCGCGCGCCGAGGGGTTGCCTGGTGCGCTGGTACCCGGGGTGATGGGCATGGGCTTTCTTGTACGCATGATTCACGCGTGGGCACCCAGGGGGAAGATCGAACATATCGACACGGTGTTTCGTGCGCCCGTACTCGCCGATCATCGTCATGTGGTTCATGCTGTCGTCACGGAGATCGACGAAGAGCAGGGTCAGGTGATGCTGGATCTGTCGATAAGGAATGAGAAGGACGAAACCAGGGTCTTTGGCACAGCGACCGTTGCGATTCCCGGGGAATGAAACTAAGTGGCTGAAACATCCACATTCAGACCGGCAGACCGTGAGGTACTCTCGGTAAGTGAACTGAACCGACTGGTGAAGCGCCTGCTGGAAGATCAGTTCCCGCTTCTCCTGGTGGAGGGGGAGATCTCCAATTTTGCCAGGCCCTCTTCCGGACACTGGTATTTCACGCTGAAGGATGCAAGCGCTCAGGTGCGCTGTGCCATGTTTAGAAACCGGAACCGGCAGATCCGCTTTGTGCCGGAAGACGGCATGCAGGTTCTGCTGCACGGCCGCGTAGGTCTGTATGAGGGTCGGGGGGAATTCCAGCTCGTCTGCGAATCCATGGAGGAAGCCGGTGACGGCGCGCTACGCAGAGCATTCGACCGACTGAAACAGAAGCTTGCTGCAGAGGGTCTGTTCGCTGCGGAGTTGAAACAGGAACTCCCGGTGCTGCCCGACCACGTTGCAATCATCACCTCGCCAACCGGTGCTGCCGTGCGGGACATGTTGACTGTTCTTAAGCGTCGATTTCCGGCGATTCCCATCACCGTCATACCGGTGCAGGTACAGGGAGATCAGGCAGCAGCGCAGATCGTGCGGGCCATCCGCCTCGCGAATCGTTACCAAACAGAGCCTTTCGATCTGCTCGTACTGACTCGAGGTGGCGGGTCTCTCGAAGATCTGTGGCCTTTTAACGAGGAGATTGTCGCTCGGGCGATAGCTGACAGCCAACTCCCGATCGTTAGCGCAGTGGGCCACGAGATAGATTTCAGCATCGCCGATCTGGTGGCGGACCTGCGTGCTGCCACCCCGTCCGCGGCCGCCGAGATGATCAGCCCCGATCAGGATGAGTGGCAGCAGTTGCTGCAGGGCTACCACAACCTGTTTGCTGCAGAGATCACGAGACGATTGCAGAGCATGGTCGAGAGGACCGCCAACCTGCGCAAGAGAATACGACACCCCGGCCAGCGCCTGCAAGATCAGGCGCAGCGATTGGATGACGTAGAAATCAGGCTTACCAACACCATCACCTACCGGCTGAGTCAGTCCCTCGCCAAAGTCGACGTCTTGACGTCGCGCATCGCGCATCCAAAGCACAAGATCAGCACCGCTAGGCTGACTCTGCAGAATCTGATGGTTCGTTTCAGAAGCCGCAGCGAAGACTTTCTCAAGAGCAGATCTCAGCAACTCGCGTCCATTGCACAGCAGCTGCATGCGCTAAGCCCCCTTGCTACATTGAATAGGGGCTATGCCATCGTGACTACGGATTCTGAGGCAATCCTAAAGGATGCGCGGGCTGTTGGCGTAGGTGACAGGATTTCCGCGCGATTGAGTCGCGGCAAATTACGCGCCATTGTAGACGAGACTATAGACGCAATTGACGATGGCGATTCGAGCGGTGACGATGGTGATTCAGCCACTGACGATCCTGCTGCTAAAGATGTCGACCAGTAGCGCTCGTAGCAGAACCAGCGTGCTGCAACGACTGACGTCGCTCCTGCTTGTGCTGGTTAGCTTCGATCTGGCGGCAGAGAACGCCCTGCCCCGCCATCAACCGGTTCCCGGTGGCGTGGCTCTCGTAACCGTACAGTCATCCGAGCAGCCAGCGGTCCGTTTCAAGGGCAATCGTGTACTGGTGATGTCGACCGACAGCGACGATCGATGGACCGCCGTAGTCGGCATTCCACTGTCATATGAACCCGGGTCGTACCAACTTGATCTCGACAATGGGCAGCTCATCGACTTTGAAGTTACTTCAAAGGAATACGAGACTCAGTATCTCACTATCTCCAATCGAAGACAGGTGAATCCCAATGAGGATGACCTGGTCAGAATCCGAAAGGAGAGCGCCACGATGAATGTCGTCTTCGGGAGCTGGACCGAGTCGATAACTCCGGTGACCCAATTTCAACTGCCCCTCGAAGGGATTGTTTCGAGCACATTTGGTCTGCGCCGCTTCTACAACGACCAACCCAGAAATCCACACAGCGGCCTCGACATCGCAGCCCCTGAGGGATCGGCAATCCGAGCCCCGGGGGATGGTGTCGTGGCAACAACAGGCAACTATTTTTTCAATGGAAATACCGTTCTGATAGATCACGGCCGTGGGATCGTATCCATGTATTGCCACATGAGCAGGATCGACGTAGAGCCAGAGGACAGAATCAGTCAGGGCGAAGTGATCGGAGCTGTCGGTCAAACCGGCAGAGTTACCGGCCCACACCTTCATTGGAGCGTTAGCATCAACAACGTACGAGTAGATCCAAACCTGTTTCTGCCGTAACCAGTCAGTTATGTTCTACGCTTTGATTCTCTGCATTAGTGACTAGTTCGCGTAGGATGCGCTCAGCATTCTCTTGCGGAGTACGCGCATTGCTTTCACGCTTACTATGAGCAGGCTCGCAATGTTATTTACCGGTGACAACACCCAGGCCAGCCAACTCTCACCCAGATCGATCAATGTTGTGGTGAGGACTTGGGTGATGAGTTGTGCAACCTGTAAGGGTATCGCGAAATACCATGCGCCGGCCGCCAGCAGGAAGGCCAAACAGAACAGACCGGCAACTAATCGGTATCTCAGGTGACGCGTTTGAGCCATAACCTTGGCGGCAAACTCCTCCCCCTCGAGGTCATGCTGGGCCTCGGCGAATAAGGTCTGCAGACGTGGGTCCCGCTCGTCCGTCATCATGATTCCTCCACGTTGGATCCGTCTGAGTAAGCGGCCAGTATCTGCTGCAATCGCTGTGTACCACGGTTGATGTGGGATTTGGTTGTCCCTAAGGGTAAATCCATCGCTTCCGCAATCTCCCCATGGCTCATGCCTTCGTGGTATGACAGGACCACGCACATCCGCACTGGGTCCGGCAGAGTCGCGAGGGCGCTGTCGAGATCCATACCCGTTCCGATCGAATCGTGCTGCCCAAGGTCAACGTCGGCAAGTTCGTCAGCTCCGCGAAGTGCATCCTTCTTGCGCACGTGCTGAAGCCAAACAGATACCGCCAACCTTTTCAGCCAGGCGCTGAACGCGTTGGCTTGTTTCAACGTATGTATCTTAAGCCACACCTGCAAGAAGATCTGCTGAGCCAAGTCGTCGGCTAATGTTACATCGCTGCTACATCGTCTCATCAAGTTGCGTATGGAAGACTGCCGACGCCGGACCAGTTCTGCAAATGCACTACGGTCACCGCTTCGTGCCAAACTGACTATCATGGCTTCAGGACAGTCCGGGTAGTGGTCCTGTGCTCTCAGCACAAGTACTATTCCGCTGAATCACCGTCCACCGGGTACCAGCGCCGGGCGACTCTTGCCGCCAGCAGACAACCTATGCCCATACAAGCGAGCAGGCCGGCGACTCCCAACAAAGCACCCAACGCCTGGGTATGCTGTGACCCCAGAATGAGTGCGAATACTGCCATGCCCACAGCTACGGGCAGCAACCACATCCCGGTGAGCTGGAAATCCCGATCATGGCGTTGGCTGCCGCCATCGCTCAACAGCAGCAGCTTATCCATCAGTTCCTGATCGATCGGCTGCCCGCTTTCGACCAGTCGGCGCACGGTCTCGTGTTGCGCTTCACGCTTGCGGATGGTGTCCCAGTAGCTGGCAACTGCGACCGCAGCTACGAAGCCCCAAAAGGCCAGCGCTGCCAGGCCCGCACCCAAACCGATATTTTCCATCTCTTTCTCCTAAGTTGTCTGCCTATATACTTAAGGATGCAGGCTGATTGGATTTGGATGCACCCCGGCTAACACAAACTCCCCTCCCCTCTATCTGGCTGCTGATACGCTGCTCGTTAGCTTGAACGCCAGCAACACATTCCCCGGCAACTCACCAAACGTGCTGTAGCCTGACTGCATATAGACCCTCTCTCCCGCGAAGACTACAGCAGCACTATCCATCGAACCACCATGGGCCGTCGATCCCGTAACAGTGACGAATGATTTGGCCGTATCGAATTGCCACAGCAGCTTGCCGTCGGCTGAACTTAGCGCTCGAACAGTACCGTCTAATGCCGGCGCGAAAACAACATCGTTGGCGATCGCCAGCGCCGCCGAAAACGCATAATAGTATGAGCATTCAGGATACATTTGCTGGCGCTGGAAATATGCTTCCAGGGTAGTCTCGCAGCCTCTTTCGACCAGGTATTCCCAGACGACATCGCCACTGTCGACCTCCAGTGCATAGACTCCCGGGTTACGTCGAGAACCGGGGAAAGGAGCATCGTTGGCCGCCGCATAGACCCTGTCACCTTTCACCGCCATGCCCCAGTGAATTCCGCCGAGCATGGATCCTGATCCAACACGGGTGCGCCAGATGACTTTTCCCCCCTCATCCGGATCAAGAGCATACACATCACCGGATTTCTGGCCGGCCAGCAACAGATCTTTACCCTTGGAGTCCTGCGTGATAATGATCGACGCACCGAAATCAAAATCCGGACCTTGCCATTTCGGGCAATTGGCTCCTTTAGGGAATTGTGAGCAGGCGCCATTATAGGTGTCACCAGCAGTGGCCTGGAAGTGCCACTGGATCTGACCACTGCCAAGATCCATTGCGATCACCGCATCACTCAGAGACGTAGCTGGCGAAGAGGCGTTCTGTCCGCTGCCGACGTAGACCAGACCACGTTTTGCATCGATCGTGGGTGTCGACCAGATGGGCACACCGGAGGGACCCCATTGCTGAGTGCCGTGGCTGTTCTGGCGTTGCCTGACCGCCTCACTGGTCATATGCGTGGTCCACTCAATTCGGCCACTGACAGCATCGAGACGCGAAAGGGCACCATGTGCTTTGCAGCATTCGTGCTGTGGATCAGGCGCCAGGATCACTTCATAGAGCGATACCGGCACGTAGAGTTTTTCAGCATGAAATATCACGGCGCCCGTCTGAATCGAGAATTCAGAAACAGCGACATCGGTTCTCCAGATCAGCTCCCCGCTCACAGCATCAACGGCACTGGTATGGCTCTGGGCGTCGCCGAAGAAAAGCCAGTGGCGCTTGCTGCCCTCGACTGTCACGGCATGCAACGTGAGCGCCGTACGCAGCGGTGCTGGAGCCGCAAGGTGCCACTTAGTGCATCCTGAGAATCTGTCGAGCGCAAAGAGATCGCCGGCGGTGGTTGCTATAAAGAGCGTGCTACCCATGATAACCGGTTGGGATCTCGCATCAGCCGCGTGCGGCAATTCGAACACCCAATCCAGTTCGAGTGCGCCGACATTCGAAGAATCTATGTCTGAGATCGCCTCACCTATTCGGGCGCTGTTGTGAAGGTCGGTTCCCCACCGCGACGCATAGATGGTGCCTTCATCCACTGATTTTATTTCACAGAAACTATAAGCCGGAGGAGGGCCGGATCTGTCGTCACCGGCAATAAACGCCGCCAACTCGAAGATGCGGCTCTGACTCAGGCCCTTTGCTTGCGTGCGCATCTTCCCGTTAGTCAATGCAAAGGCGATATTCGTCACGTTGAGCTTCCGTAAAGATTCGAAGGAGGGGGCTTTGATCTCCGCGCTGCTGTGACAGCCATCGCAGGCTGACCGATAGATCTCCGCCATGGTCATATCGTCGGACAAAATCACTTCATCGTTGACCGCTTCCTGCTGAGAACATGCAACGATCAATCCCAGTGTAATGAGACGTAGCCCTCTGCTAGACAAAATCGTCCTTCCTTGTCTGTACGCATACGGTGGCCGTAATCAGCACGATGATCAGCGCGATTTCCGCCAAGATGATAGCGACACTGGTGCTGTTCCAGATAACGGCTGAGCCACCGAGCACAGATCGAATCGGATACAGATCCGCCACTACCCAGACGAATAGCTGCGCACCCAGGTTAACGATCACGCTGGCGAAGATGGACGGCCCCTGCGTCTCAGTAATCAAGGCCACGCAGAGCATGATTACATACCCGACAAATATGGTCACCAGTATTATGCAGAAGAAAGGCAGGGTACCGCGTGGCATGCCATCCTCACCAACGAATATGATAAGGCTGGCTAAGGATAGGGAGATCCAGACACTGCCGAAGATGGCCAGGTTGACCATCACTTTGGCATATGTGAACTCTTTCACCGTGATCGGCAGACTCATAATGAAGGGTAGGTTCTGATCAGATCTTTCACTGACGATCGTCTGGAAGATCGGGTGCACTCCCGCAATGATCAAAGCGAAGACAAAGATTACGAAGCTGAGGACGCCAAGCGATTCACCATAGACTAAGGCGATGAGAATTGCTGCGGCACCGGCCAGCCAATAGAGCAAAACCGGCAGTCGTATGATATGCCAGTCCTTTAGAATCAACTGCTTCAAAATTGAGTCATTCATGATGCCAACCCCTGCTCACTCTTAACCCTGGCGAGAAAGATCTCTTCCAGCGTCATACGTTCAACGCCCTTCACGCAAGCGCCACGTCGACCAAGGGACGCAAGAAAACGATCCCCAAAAGAAGCGGTTGTGGCGAGTGTCCGCCCGGCACTGCACTGCACATCCAGCACGCCGTCAGCTCCGGTAAGTTGCGAGCCTTCGGGCAGTTCCAGCCATACTCTGCGCCAGCTGTCCAAGAAAGACGCTTTGTCACGCGAGTCGATGATGCGACCGTCAAGAATAAACGCGATATGGTCCGACATCTGTTCCACATCCAGCGTGTTGTGGGATGTAAAGAGGATGGAGCGGCATTCGTCCTGCAGGACTTTCATCATCTCCACCATGATCTCCTGGCGAGCAACGGGGTCAAGCCCGGTGGTCGGTTCATCCAGGATAAGAAGCCGAGGAGACCGAGCCAACACCAATAACAGACACGCTTTGACGCGTTGGCCATGGGACAGACCCTTGACCTTTTGCTCTCTGACAAGGTTGAAGCGGGTGAGCAATTCGCCTGCCAGACTGTCATTCCAGCTTGAGTAAATTGATTTGATGAAGTCCATATGAAAGCCGATAGTTTTGCTGCCGTAGAGGCGCATGTCTTCAGAAACAAATCCTACATCGCGTTTGGCGGCGATCTGCTGCTCGGGCATCGGGTGGCCAAGAACTTGGACGCTACCGCTATCCTGTCTGACCAGCCCCATGACGATGCGCATGGTGGTCGACTTGCCTGCACCGTTGGGCCCCACAAATCCCATCACTGAACCAGCCGGTACCTGCAGATTGATATCCTTGAGTTCAAAGTGGGGGTAGTGTTTATCGATCGCTTGACATTCAATTGCCAGATCGTGCATGGCTATCTCTCCCAAGTGGCTGATGGACTGATCGACCCATATTCTCAAAGATGCAATTCGAACCGATTTGGATGCACTCGAGCGTGAATATTTCTTACAATGCCAGTCAGGCTTGTGGGACTTCGCGACACGGATCAGAGCTACCTGGTGACAGGCGGTTGTCGACTGTCTATAATTATGACTATAGTCACGTGACCATGGTCTATTCACGATGCAGATAATATCCAAATCGCAATTCAAACCGAAGGCATTAGAATTCATGCGCCAGGTCGAGCATACTGGACAGGCGATCATCATTACCGATCATGGTAGACCAACGCTGGAGTTACGACCCTATCTTGCTGATCGAGTCAACGACGATCCTCTCATATACCTGAAAGGAACGGTCCTCAAATACACTGATCCGACCGAACCGATATCTGAAGATGACTGGGATGCCTTGAGTTGATCGTCCTTGATACTCACGCGTTAATCTGGTGGCTCAGCGACAGGCGGCGCTTGTCGGCAAAAGCCCGTAGGCTGTTGGGAAAAGAAAGCAGCACCCCGCGAGGCCTCCTTGTATCAAGCATTACGACCTGGGAGATCGCGATGTTGGTATCCGCGGGAAGACTTGCACTAACTGTCGATCTGGAAGATTGGATCATGCATGTTGAACGTATTGATTCCATACAGTTCGTACCGTTAAACAATCGGATTGCCATGCGGGCAGTTCAGTTACCCGGAACTCTGCACAAGGATCCCGCAGATCGAATTATCATCGCTACCGCTAGAGAATCTGGCTGTGTTCTCGTCACCGCAGACGAGAGAGTTCGGAACTACCCGCATGTTGAAACTGTCTGGTAGGGGACCTGTTGACTGCATTGTTCGCCACGGTAATCTTGGAGTCGTTATCTGCGTTTGCGCTTCTTGGCAGCGCTCTTGACGTGACTGAGCAGCCTGCGTCGCTTCTGCTCCTGCCGCTGCGAGAGTAGGTTTTTGCGCCCGGCGTAGGGATTTGTGCCGGCCCTAAATTCCAGCCGTACCGGCGTGCCTTCGAGATGCAATGCTTCGATAAACCTGTGCTGTAGATATCTCTTGTATGGTTCCGGAACCGAGGTCGTCTGGTTGCCGTGTATGACGATGACCGGCGGATTGGAGCCGCCTGAATTGGCATATCTCAATTTGATGCGGCGGCCGTGTACCAGAGGCGGCGGATGATCGGAAACCGCCTGATTCAGAATCCTGTTCAGCTGACTGGTTTTGATCTTTTTGGTTGCGGACGCATAGGCTGTCTTGATGGACGGATACAGTTTTCCAACGCCCGATCCATGCAGGGCAGAGATAAAGTGCGACCTGGCGAATTCGATGAACGTAAGCCTGCGGTCCAGTTCACGCTTGATGGATTCCTTCTGCTCCCGATCGAGGCCATCCCATTTATTCACCGCGATGATCAGCGCACGGCCGGCATCCAGCGCATAGCTGAGTAGATGCAGGTCCTGATCGACGATCCCTTGCCTGGCATCCAACATGAGAATGACGACGTTGGCATCGGAAATCGCTTCCAGGGTCTTGATGACTGAGAACTTCTCAACGACCTGCCTGACCTTGCCACGTCGCCTGATACCGGCCGTGTCGATCAGCGTGAAGCGTTCGCCGTTGCGTTCGAAGGGAACGTAGATACTGTCGCGGGTTGTGCCCGCTTCGCTGTATACGACGACCCGCTCCTCTCCCAGCAACCTGTTTACCAAGGTTGACTTGCCCACATTGGGTCGGCCTATGACCGCTATCTTTGTCCCCTCGGGAACAATCGACGTGGCTTCGTCATCGATATGGGTTGCGGGATGGTCCAATGCCCGGGTGATCAGATCACCGATGCCGTCGCCATGAATGGCGGCAATCATATGGGGTTCGCCAAAACCAAAGGCAGAAAACTCGCTCGTGACGAAATCAGGATTCTCCCCGTCGATCTTATTCGCCACTAGAATGATCTGTTTGCTCCCTTGCCGCAGAACCTGTGCAATCTGCTCATCACCGCCCGTTCGGCCGTCTCGCGCATCCACCATGAAGAAGACCAGATGAGATTCTTCTACCGCTGCCATTGACTGGTCAAGCATGGCCTTGTTGATGCCCGATTCGTCACCACTCAGCCCGCCGGTGTCTACCACGATGTACTCGCTTTCACCAAGCGCGCCTTTACCATACTGTCGGTCACGCGTGAGCCCTGGAAAACTGGCAACCAGCGCGTTCCGACTTTTGGTCAAGCGGTTGAAGAGTGTAGATTTCCCAACGTTAGGCCGCCCGACTAGTGCGATGACTGGGATCATGCTTACGACCGATTTTCTAGACTCAGCGAAGTTCCAAAGCGGTCAGGCTACCGCTGTTTCCCTGTATGAACAGCCTGCCGTCCTGGCTGACAGGCATGGACCTTATACCTTTGCTGTCCACCTTTCTACGCCCGGTGAAACGCCCGTCCAATTGCGCGATCAGATGAATGTAGCCGTCAGAATCACCAACGGCAACGTGATTGCCCAGAGTCAAGGGCGTAGTTATGTTACGGTTGGTTAGGGCATCCAGATTCCAGACATCTCGATTACTGACGGAATCTACGGCTGATATGCTCGAATCTGCATTTGCAATATAGATGTTGCCAAACCCTTCAGCCAAACCGGCGAAACTGGAGGCCTCTCTTTGCCAGTCTATCTGGCCATTGGTAATGTTGATCGCAACGAGATTCCCCTGGTAGCTCGAAGCAAACAGACGGTTTCCTGATACAATCAATGCACCATCGACATCGACCAGCCTCTCCAGCTCAGATTTACCTTTGGGTGTGCCAATTTTCTGTTCCCAACTAGGTAACCCTCTCTCGGCGTCCAACAGGACAACTCTGCCATTGGCGAAGCCACATAATACGAAATTATCCGTCAGCAAAGGTGTACTGGTACCGCGCAATGTCAAGACAGGTACGGACGTGCTGTACGTCCATCTTCTTGTGCCATCCAGAATATCGTAAGCTGTAACCTTGCCATCGATGGATTGCGTGACGACGATGTCATCGTTCATTTGCGCCGGCACGAGCACTTCACTGCTGGTTGACGATCTCCACGCGAGACCGCCGTCACTCTGGTTCAGTGCAATAATCTCTCCTACAGTTGTCGTTACAGCGACGACGTCCCTACCCCCTCCGACACCTCCTGAGATCAAGCTGTCTGCATCCTTGTCTAACGACAGGAATGTGTCGTCGTTCTCGCCGTAAAGCCTGTCAATCCTCGTTTCCCAGATCCTCTTTCCTGTGGCTACATTCAAAGCGATGACTTTACCATCTGTGCTGGCAGCAAATATCCGCCCGTCAATGACGACCGGGGAGAGACGCTCAAACCTTTTCTTCACCCCTTTGCCGATCTTAACTTCCCACAATTTGTCGAGTTTGATTTCCTCCTCAAATCTGGCCAGAGGATACGGGTCCAAACTGTCGTCTTTGGGTTTCCCCCTAAGAATGGTGCATCCACTCACGCTCAACAGCACGAGTGCAGCAGATCCAATCAATAGGCTGCGATACATCTAGTTGTCCTCCGGGTCTGTCTGCCCGGCTGATTGAGTTGAACCAGCATCAGGCCGGGATGTCGATTGCACATCCTGCAGTGGTGCAATGTCATCCAGTTTCATCTGCAATAGTGGCTTAGATGCGTCCTGAGCCAGTTTGTTCAGAGCCTGCTGGTATGCGTTTTTGGCATCTTCATGACGCCCCATATCCAGGTATATATCACCCTTTATCTCTTCGTAAGATGAAGCATGAGCGCCGGCTTCAACCGACTCGATTAACGACAGAGCTGTCTGCGGGTCCCCTTTGGCAAATATGACTCTGGCGAGGCGCAGCCTCGCTACCAACTCGATCGAATCGCTGGCATCGTGATCCAGCACCCATCGGAGTTCCTTTTCTGCAGCATCCAGATCACCCCCTTCTACCGCCTGCTTGGCCATGAACATCGATGCAAATTTCGCGTAGGCGGAAGATTCATGTTCCTCCTTGAGGAGCTCCACCAGATATTGGCCCGTAGATCGCTTGTTTTCGTCGAGGAGTTCATTGGGGGCGATCAATATGGTTTCCATAAGATCCTGATACAGACCGGATGCCGTCTCGCCCTGCTCCTGAACACTGGTCTGCCAGCCTCTGAAGCCAAATACAGCGACTAACGCGACGGCTACACCGATCAACAGTGAATTGCCGTTTTCACGCCACCAGTCTTTCAGTGCCTCAATCTGTTCCTCTTCAGTCTCATAGTCAGCCACTTTGGCTCCCCTTTTTCGTACGAACTACTTGGTTGAATATCGTTGGTCAGACAAACGCTTCTCTCAGGTATTGTTGCAGAGCTGCCCAGGACATTCTTTCTTGCGGATCTTCTGTTCGTAGCGGTTTCACGGTCACTTCGCCCGCAGCAACTTCATCTTCTCCCATGATCAATGCAATGCGTGCACCACTGCTATCCGCCCTTTTCAGCTGGCTCTTCAGTTTGCCATCACCGCAATGAACGCTGATTCGCAGATCGGCAAACGTACCGCGCAGTTGTTCAGCAAGCAACAGGCTCTCTGTTCGTGCTGCACTGCCGAGCGATGCGATGAATAGATCAGCGTTCCCCAGGAGGGAATCCTCACAATCGTCCTGCAGCAGCAGAGCTACTCTGTCAACACCCATTGCGAATCCTACTGCAGGTGTAGGGCGCCCACCCACTTCTTCGACCAGAGAGTCATATCGACCACCGGCACATACGGTTCCCTGCGCACCCAGTGATGTTGTCGTCCATTCAAAGACTGTCTTGTTGTAGTAATCGAGCCCACGCACGAGAAGAGGATTGATCACATAAGGTACCTGCGCTTTTTCCAACAGCTCTCTCAACCCATCGAAATCGCTTTGAGATTCGTCATCCAAGAAATCAAGCAGCAACGGTGCCTCGTCAAGTAACGCCTTGGTCCCTCTATCCTTGCTATCCAGGATTCGAAGTGGATTCGTCAGCAGCCGCCTTAAACTATCTTCATCCAGATCATCCTTACGTGCTGACAGATACTCGATTAACGCGTCCTTGTAGGCTGCTCGAGATGATGCGCTACCAAGTGAATTGAGCTCGAGCGTAAGCTTGTCGGTCAGATTCAGTTGCTGCCAGATTCTGGCCGTTAGAAAGAGGATCTCAGCATCTATGTCCGGACCCGGCATGCCGAAGCACTCGGCGCCAATCTGTTCGAACTGTCTGAACCTGCCCTTCTGTGGGCGCTCATGCCTGAACATCGGCCCTGCATACCACAGCCTTTGAATCTGATTGTAAATGAGTCCGTTTTGCTGCGCTGCTCTGACACAGCCAGCCGTTCCTTCCGGTCGCAGAGTAATGCTATCCCCGCTGCGATCCGCAAATGTGTACATCTCCTTTTCCACTATATCGGTAGATTCACCAACCAGCCGCTCGAACAGGAACGTAGGTTCGATCACTGGAAGGCCTATTTCGCTGTAGCCATAGCTTTCCAGAATAGGACGGATGGTATCTTCGGCATATCTGTAGAATGCCTTGCTTTCAGGAAGCAAGTCCTGCATGCCTCTTACTGCTTGAATCTTCACCTGATTGCGACCTTTGAGTTGAGCGCTCAGCCTATTCCGCTGCCACGCCTGGTCCCTGAAATTTCTGTGCTACTTTTTCTCGTACCATGCGTTCCAGATCATCCAGCAGCTTACCGTTGTCTACCTTATGGTGTGCTTGACCATCCACATAGATAAGATTGTTGGGAGCTGCACCAGTTAGACCTATCTCCACCTGTTTCGCTTCACCAGGCCCGTTGACAATACAACCCATGATGGCAACATCGACAGGGGTATCGATATCTTCAAGCCGCCGTTCAAGTTCATTGATCGTCGCAATGACATCGAAATTCTGCCGCGAGCAGCCGGGGCAGGCTATGAAACTGACCCCCTTACTTCTCAGATGCAGACTCTTGAGCAGTTCAAATCCCACTTTAACTTCCTCGACGGGATCTGCCGCTAACGATATTCTTATGGTGTCTCCAATCCCCTCCATGAGTAACAAACCCAAACCGATAGCAGATTTGACCGTACCGGTCCTTAGGCCCCCAGCTTCCGTTATACCCAGATGCAGGGGCTGTTCAATCTGACCGGCAATTTTCCGATAGGCTTCGATCGCCATAAAGACGTCGGAAGATTTCAGACTGAGTTTGAAATCATGAAAGTCATACCGGTCGAGCAGTTCGATATTGCTCAGTGCAGATTCGACCAGTGCATCTGCACATGGTTCCCCATATTTGCGCAACAGATCCTTTGCCAGGGACCCTGCGTTCACCCCGATGCGAATTGGGATTCCTGCGTCACGGGCAGAGCGTACAACTGCCTGGACACGATCTTGTTTGACGATGTTGCCGGGATTGATGCGCAGACAGTCAACACCCAGCGCCACCACTTTAAGCGCGATATTGTGATCGAAGTGTATATCGGCTACCAGTGGGACCTCTACTCTCTGTCTGATTGCACCAAATGCGACTGCAGCATCCATACTGGGAACGGATACTCGAACGATGTCCGCACCGACCTTCTCCAGGCTCTTTATCTGTGCGACCGTCCCTTCGACGTCACAGGTATCGGTGTTGGTCATGCTCTGTACCGAAATAGGTGCATCGCCGCCCACAGCAACGTCTCCGACCATAATCTGCCTGGATCGACGGCGCGTTATGTTGGATGCCTGCTTCATGTGAGTTGCCGTGTCTGCTTCATGTGACCTACGATGCCCGCCGGTCTCAATTGCCCACCACCAATTTGGCCGTGTCATTCAAGATATGCGGTACCAGGCTGAAGGGTTGATCATTGAAGAGCAGAGTCACCGATTGAGCACGGCCGATGAGTATTCGAAATGGCGCCTGTCCATAGATATCCACGATATCGCCGGCATGATTGAGGTCTGCATAGACCACAAATTCCTCAACGTCCTCGACTTCAAGCCAGCACTCATCGACAAACGTGAATTTCAAATGATCTTCGCCGTCGGCTAACACGCTTATGACTCTATATTCCCCATCCTGGTAGCGCTCAATGCTGACCTCTCTGGCCGACTCCGATGCGATCGGTTCATCGTCACCCGCATCGAGGGGTTCTGCGACGTCCAAGGAATCATCCACCAGAACGGCAGCCTCTTCATCGTCCTGGGCGCTCACCGGCGACGTGCCGTCGATCACCGTTTCAGGCGGGGTCTCTGCCGTTGCTTCGTCGACCGCTGCCTGCTGGCGCGCGGGGGCAAGAATCGGCTCCGCAGCCGGCCCCGATTCCGCCAGCAGAGCCTGGTCTGAATCGGCTGGTCCCACCGAGGTCGATTCCCCAGCGGCCTGGGTGTCTCGTTCTGGAGTAGTCGCAACAAACGGTTCCGCCACGTCCAGACCACCTTCCGAGACCTCCTCTTCCGTGGGTACCAACCACCACACCAAGAAGATCAGTAATCCAGCGCCCACCAATCCGAACACACCGGTCTGAGCGACTGGGCCGGTGAATCTGGCGGTGCCCACCTCCTCTTCAGTGACATTGTGCAGTGACCCAGAGGCAAGGTCACCTTTACCATTTGCCTCTTCATAACAGCTGACTACTTCATCTCCGGAGACACCTACGATGCGAGCGTAGGACCTGAGGTAGCCTCTGGTGAAGGCGGGCTTGGGGATCTTATCGAATCTACCCTCATCTATATACTTGATGTACGTCACTGTCAGGAAAAGCTGGTCCGCAACATCCTGCTGCGATAGGTTCTTCCCTTCGCGGGCCCGTACCAGCATTTCAGCCACAGGCGATGTCTGCTCTTCATCGCAAGCAGTCTGCAAAGGTTGCGACGCCAGGTCGTCAGTTTCACTCATTGCCGGGGCTCCTGGAACGTGATTCCCGGTACATTCTATACTCCGCTGATGCTGGGAAGATGTTCCTTAGCATCAGAATATAACTGGCAGCTTCATCCCCATTCTGAAAGATCTCTGCCACCCGAATTCCGAGCCACAGACTGCGAGCCGACTGCTCTTCGAGCTCAATATAGCGGTTGTACAGATTGCGCGCCCTGACGTGATCCTGATGGCTGAACTCCAGCTCTGCCAACTCCAGTAACGACCTGGGTTGTCTTGGGTTCAAAGAGATTGCATGTTCGAACGCTTCTTCAGCCAACTGTTCATCACCAACCTTTACGTAACACACGCCCAGATTCTCGTAAACTTGGGATCTCGCCCGGTATAGGGGATCCTGTACGCCTATCTTGAGCTGTTCGATGGCTTCCTTATACCTGCCCTCGGCAAATAGGAAAGCACCGAAGTTATTGCGTGCCCGAGTAAAACTGGGGTCCAGCCGGACGGAGCGACGGAAGTGTTTTTCCGCAAGCTCCATCTCTTCTTCCAGTTGAAACAGTAGACCATAGGCATTGTGGGCAAGGGGTGAATTCGGCGCAATCTGCATGGCTCGCGTTAACTTCTCTTTGGCGCGTGCCAGGTCGCCCTGTGCCAAATATCCCAGGCCCAGATCGAGATGGGCCTGCAAGGCTTTGTCGGGATCTATCCTTTGAGTCACCCCATTGGTTTCGGTGATACAGCCGGACAACGTCAGCAGCAGAATCGTCGCGCATATCATCCGCATCCAGCCGCCAGGGCAGATCCTATTCATAGCGCCCGCCTCACCTGCTCGTCTTTGGGTCCTGATGCGTTCAGCAAGCGTCCGGCCAACTGGCCACAGGCTGCCTGAATCTCATCCCCTCTGGTCGATCGAACGGTTGCCGACAGTCCAGCGTTCACCAGCCTGTGCTGAAACGCCTTGACCGAAATGTTGTTGGGTCGCTGCAACGATGAGCCGGGCAATGGATTCAGTGGAATCAGGTTGATCTTGCACGGGAATCCGCGTAACAGCTTGACCAGTTCCTCGCCGTGATGCGGCTGGTCATTGACTCCTTTAATCAACGTGTACTCGATGGTTACGCTGCGTTTATCACCGAGGGTGCCAAGATAGTGGCGACACGCCTGCAACAATTGGGCAATCGGGTATTTTCGATTGATCGGCACCAGCGCGTTCCTGATTTCGTCATTGGGTGCGTGCAGTGAAATCGCCAGGGCCACATCCGTTTGGCCCGCCATACGGTAGATTGCCGGGACGATGCCGGCGGTGGAGATGGTCACGCGTCTCTTGGATATACCGTAGGCCAAATCGTGCATCATGAGACTGACGGAATCCAAGACACTGTCGTAATTCAGCAGGGGTTCACCCATTCCCATCAGGACGATGTTGGTAATGACCCGCTCATTTCCCCGCCCGGCACCTTCGAGTACTTTCTTGGCAATTCGAACCTGACCGATTATCTCTGCTGCGCTGAGATCCGCGTCAAATCCTTGCTGACCGGTCGCACAGAAGCTGCAGTTCAAAGCACAGCCAACCTGTGAGGAGACACACAGGGTCCCCCTGTTTTCTTCCGGTATGAACACCGTCTCGAAACAGCTCCCGCTTGCAGCCTGCAACAGCCACTTACGCGTTCCATCCGTGGCGGTCTTGCTAGAGATGATGGGCGGGTCCTCGATGGTGCCGATTGCGGCCAAGCTGTCACGCAGCGACTTGCTGATATCAGTCATCAGACCGAAGTCATCCACGTAGCGGTGATGGATCCATTTGAGAATCTGCTCGGCACGATAGGGTTTCTCTCCCAGACCATCGAGCAACTGCTCCAGCTTTTGCTTGGTCAGGCCGAGAAAATTGGTCCTTTCTATCCCTGGTTCCGCCACGTCGGTCACCGATACAAAGCTAGTCGCGAGAACAGATCTGTTCAGCCGAAAAGAAGAAGGCGATCTCGCGCTCAGCCGACTTGGGAGAATCCGACCCATGTACGGCGTTGGCATCGATCGAATTGGCAAAGTCCGCTCGAATAGTACCCTTGTCGGCTTCCTTGGGATCGGTCGCACCCATGAGTTTGCGATTCAGGTCGATCGCATCATTGCCCTCCAGAACCTGCAAAACTACCGGACCCGAGGTCATGTACGCGACTAAGCTTTCATAGAAGGGCTTGCCGTCGTGTTCGGCATAAAACCCCTGGGCTTGTTCTTCGCTCAACCGTTCCAGGCGTGCGCCCACCACCCGCAACCCTGCCTGCTCAAATCGACTGATGATGTTGCCAATGACATTCTTGGCTACCGCGTCCGGTTTGATGATTGAAAGCGTTCTTTCTATCGACATGCAATGCCCCAATGAACCTTCAAAATAAGCAACGCGCTATTATACGCGGGTTGCCAGTGGATTAGAATTTAAAGGAGTTGGCGCCGTTTGGCGGGCGTGGTGGCTGTTCTGTCAGTCGGCTTCTTCAATCCAGGCCATCTGGATCGCTTCGAGTATCTTCTCACTGGAGCGGTTGGGATCATCGGAGAACCCTTCCAGTTCCATCACCCACCGGTGCAGATCGGTAAACCTGATCTGTAACGGATCCACGTCGCTATGGGATTCCACCAGACCGAGGGCGATCTCCTGTATATCAGTCCACTTCAAGGTCATTGCCCGGCTGCTCCCAATCGATTGCTCATGCCCACAACCAAAGCCATTATTTCACCACAGAGGACACAGAGAGCACAGAGGGTTAAAGCTTTTTTAGTAAGCTGTTTCCTCTGCTTTTCTCTGTGTTCTCTGTGGTCAAATCAAAGACACGATCAGGGTGTTCTCTAGACAACCGTTTTCATCCCTCCGAGACCTGGTTGAGGGTGTATCTGGGTATCTCAATCACCAGATCCTCGTCACCCACCTCTAACTGACAACTCAGGCGGGATTCAGCTTCCAGACCCCAGGCTTTGTCCAGCAGATCATCCTCCAGTTCTTCGGCTTCAGCCAGGGAGTCGAACCCCTCCCTTACGAGGACATGGCAGGTCGTACAGGCGCAGGACATCTCACACGCGTGCTCCAGTTCGATGCCGTGAGTCAGTGCTACAGCAATGAGTTTGTCACCCGGACTAGCTTCAACCACCGCTCCCTCCGGACAGATCTCCGGGTGTGGCAAGAAGACGATCTGCGTCATTGCTCCAATCCTTTCTCCACATCTTCGATCTGCAATCCGGCCAACGCAGCTCTTACGCCTGCATCCATTCTCCTGGCAGCATATTCCTCAGTGGCCTTGCCGAGCAATTCCACTTCAGCGTTTATCTCTAGGTAATCCTCTCGTTGCATAACCGATTGGAGTCGCTTGACCCCTTCTTTCAGTTCCTCGATCTCCTCGGCGGAAAGCAGTTCGCTGCTGTCAACTGCCATCGCTGCTTCGAGGGCACCGATCATCCTTCGCGCTTCCACGATGGATTCATTCAATGCCCTGGCTTTGGCGTCCACCTCTGCGCTTTCCAGGGACTCCCGCAACATGGTAACGATTTCATCTTCACTGAGCCCGTAGGAGGGTTGTACCTCGACGCCTGTTTCAATGCCACTGCCGGTTTCCCTGGCAGTCACCGACAGCAAACCGTCGGCATCCACCTGAAATGTCACGCGTATGTGGGCCGCGCCGGCAGCCATGGGAGGTATGCCGTGAAACTCGAATCTGGCCAGTGATCTACAGTCCTTGACCAGCTCTCTCTCACCCTGTAATACGTGGATGAGCATGGCCGTCTGGCCATCCTGGTACGTGGTAAATTCCTGTGCCTTGGCGACCGGAATGGCCGTGTTTCTATGGATGATCTTTTCCACCAGCCCACCCATGGTCTCGATGCCCAATGAGAGGGGCAGAACATCCAGCAGCAACATCTCATCGTCAGGCTTGTTACCCACCAGAACGTTTGCTTGGATGGCAGCACCAATGGCAACGACCCGATCGGGATCGATATCTGTCAAAGGCTCCTTGCCGAACAGGTCACCCACCTGCTCCCTGACCAGCGGGATTCGTGTAGACCCACCCACCATAACCACATTAGTGATCTCGTCGTAGTCGATGCCGGCATCCCGCACCGTTCTTCGACATGCCTTGATGGTGTCTTGCAGCAACGGCTCCATCAGTTCATTCAGTTCCTTGCGGCACAGATCGCCCTGCCACTGCAGACTCCCGAGATCTACGGATATCTCAGTTGACTCCTCGTCACTGAGCGTTTCCTTGAGACTTCTGCAATAGATGAGCAGGCCCCGCAACTGCTCTTTACTCAGCTCTTCCCGAAAACCAGCCTGTTGCAGGATCCACTCCGCTAGTTTGCGGTCGATATCGTCGCCACCGAAATCCGCATCACCTCCGGTCGCCAGTACCTCGAACACTCCTCGGCTGAGGCGCAACAGGGAGATATCGAATGTACCACCGCCGAGATCGTAGATCGCGACCACCCCTTCGGCGCCGCTTTCGAGCCCATATGCCACAGCGGCGGCAGTTGGTTCATTCAGAAGTCTGAGCAGAGTGAGCCCGGCCAGTGTTGCCGCGTCTTTGGTCGCCTGTCTCTGGGCGTCATCGAAATAGGCGGGAACCGTGATCACCACCCCGTCCAACTCGCCCGCCAGGGTGCTCTGCGCTCTTATCGCCAGGGCCTTCAGAAGTTCGGCCGATACAGCGACCGGGCTGATATCGCCGTTGACGGTACGAAAATAGGGCATGCCACTATCACCCTCGACGAAATCGTAGGGCATCTGCTTGCCGATTCGATGAATGTCCTGTAGACCCCTCCCCATCAATCGTTTCACCGAAACGATGGTGTTGACCGGGTCGCTGTCAGCTGCCTCATAGGCAGACCGGCCCACTTCAGGTTCCTGCTCCGGCCGAAAGCGTACCACCGACGGCATCAGATGATCGCCGTTTTCATCGGCAAGGGTGGTCGTCTGTCCGCCACGAAAGCCGGCAACCAGTGAATTGGTGGTTCCCAGATCAATTCCGGCCGCTCGTTTTCGAAGATGTGGATCGACTGACTGACCCGGTTCGGTAATCTGTAGTAGTGACATAGTTTCGGTTAGTTCTGAGCGTTCGTTAGGATCGGTCAGCGATCGAGGGACCTCTCTTCAATCCTGTCCGCTTCCTGTTTCAGTTTATACATGAACTGCATCTTTCTGACCGATCTTTCAGCCTTCATCAAGTTGGCCTCGCCCTTCTCTTCTATTCGGCTGACAAAGTCGCTCTCAAGGGAGGCGGTGATGGAATCGACCTCATCCCTGAATTTACGTAATGCGGCAGGATCTGCCTCATCTGCCATGCTCTGCAATTCCTCCCGCATGCCTATCTGCAGCAGAAGAAACTCGTCTTCCAGTGGCCCATCGTAATCTTCTTGCGTGATATCTATACCGTTGAGGTGCAGCATGTAGATCGCCCGTTTCAGCGGAGACCGCAACGTTTCTACCGCTTCATTGGCCAGGGTCGCATATTGAAGTGACAAGCGGAGTTCCCGTTTATCCGCATTGACATATCGATCGGGATGAACGCTACGCTGAACAGCGCGGTATCTTTCTGCAAGCAGATCAGGGTCGATTTGAAAACTGACGGGGAGATTAAAAAGTTCGAAGAAATTCTTTTGCAGATCCACGGTACTTAGATGTTGAAGCTCTCACCACAGCCGCACTCGCTCTTGACGTTGGGGTTCTTACATTCAAAACCGGCATTCAGCCCCTTCGTGACGTAGTCCATCTCAGTGCCATCGACGTAGATCAGGCTCTTCGGATCTATGTAGACGTTGACACCGTGGCTCTCAAAGACTTGGTCTTCAGGAGTCTCCTGATCGACCGGTTCGAACACGTACATTAGGCCTGAACAGCCGGTGGTCTTTACGCCCAAGCGAATTCCAATTCCTTTGCCTCTGCTCTGCAGATAGTCACTCACATGAGTGGCTGCGGCTTCCGTCATCGTTACTGTCATATTACTACTCCAAAAACTGTCATTCCTTCTTACTCTTCTTGTCTCTCAGGTCCTTGATGGCTGCTTTGATCGCGTCCTCCGCCAGAACCGAGCAGTGAATCTTTACCGGTGGCAGGGCCAATTCCTCCACGATATCGGTATTCTTGATCTCTTCCGCCTCTTCCAATGTTCGCCCCTTAACCCATTCGGTCAGCAGGGAGCTCGACGCAATGGCCGATCCACAGCCATAGGTTTTGAATCTGGCATCTTGGATCACGCCGCCGTCATCCACCTTGATTTGCAGCCGCATAACATCACCGCATGCCGGTGCGCCGACCATTCCTGTCCCGACGTCGTCGGCGGCGTCATCGAGCTTGCCGACATTCCTCGGATTCTCATAATGGTCGAGTACCTTACTGCTGTACGCCATGTCCTTTCTCCAGTTTAAAAGACCCTTACGACGAAGCCCACTGTATTTTACTGATATCAACTCCCTCTTTGTACATATCCCAAAGGGGTGACAGCTCGCGCAATTTCTCTACGGAGTTTCGGATCTTCTCGATGGCGTAGTCCACATCCTCTTCCGTGGTGAAGCGACCGATGGAGAATCTGAGCGAACTGTGCGCCAGCTCATCATTGAGCCCGAGCGCCCGCAGCACGTACGAAGGTTCCAGGCTCGCAGACGTACAAGCAGAGCCGGAGGAGATGGCCAGATCCGTAAGCGACATGATCAGGGACTCTCCTTCGACAAAATTGAAGCTCACATTGAGATTGCCCGGTACGCGCTGATCGCTGTGGCCGTTGAGATAGATCTCTTCGATATCCTTTAAGCCGTCCCAGAGACGTTGCCGCAGATTCAGTGTGCGCGCGCTTTCCTCATTCATCTCCTCGCCGGCAATGCGAAATGCCTCACCCATACCGACGATCTGGTGGGTCGCCAAAGTGCCGGAGCGCATACCACGCTCGTGTCCGCCGCCGTGGATCTGTGCTTCCAGTCGCACCCGCGGCTTTCTTCGGACGAACAGCGCGCCGATCCCCTTGGGCCCATAGATCTTGTGGGCGGAGAAGGACATTAGATCGACCTGTAACTGCTGCAGGTCCAGTTCCAGTTTGCCGGCGCTCTGGGCAGCGTCGACATGGAACAGCACCTTGCGTTCACGAGTGATGGCGCCGATTGCAGCGATGTCGTTTGCTACCCCGATCTCGTTGTTTACGTGCATGATCGACACGAGCAGCGTGTCGTCTCTGATTGCGTCCGCAACGCTCTCGGGAGAAATCAGCCCGTCCGTCTGAGGATCCAGATAGGTTACCTCAAAACCCTCTCGCTCCAGTTGGCGGCAACTGTCCAGCACCGCTTTGTGTTCGATTTTTGAAGTGATGATATGGTTGCCCCGCTTCCGATAGAAGTGGGCGACTCCCTTCAGCGCCAAGTTATCGGATTCGGTTGCCCCGGAGGTCCAGACGATCTCTCGTGGATCGCAGTGAATGAGATCCGCGACCTGCCGTCGGGCGATCTCCACCACCTCTTCAGCTTCCCAGCCGAACTTGTGCGAACGGGATGCGGGGTTGCCGAAGTTACCGGTCGCCAGCAAGCATTCACTCATCTTCTGGGCGACCCTGGGATCAACCGGGGTGGTGGCTGCATAGTCAAAATAGATGGGTGTCTTCATTACAGTCTGCTCCTATGCCTCCTCTGCTGCTTCTGCCTCCTCTGCTTGCACCCTCTCGACGATTTCTTCCTGGTGAGCATCCTGTCTCTCCGCAACACGCCGTACGGCATTATTAGCGATAATGGTAGCCAAATCTATGTTGGCCAGGAAATGATGGATCTGTGCGCTCAAGTCTGCCCATAATTCGTGCGTTAGACAAGTTTCGCCATGCTGACAGTTGGCCCGACCGGCGCATCGGGTTGCATCTACAGTTTCATCCACAGAATCGACGATCTGTGCCACAAAGATGTCGCTGCTATCGCGGCTCAGTTTGTAGCCGCCACCTGGGCCTCGTACGCTGCTCACCAGGTCATTTCTTCGTAATTTGGAAAAGAGTTGCTCAAGGTACGACAGGCTGATTCCTTGACGTTCAGAAATATCGGCCAGACTGATGGGGCCCTTTTCCTGGTGCACGGCAATGTCTAGCATTGCTGTGACCGCGTAACGACCTTTTGCTGTTAATCTCATAAGTTTTGCCTTCTCCATGCCCGTTCCAATCAGGGGGCTGGTAGTATGTAATACCCGACCTTTTTAGTCAAGTATTGACGGGCAAAGAATCCGACAGTTTTAGTCAAGTATTGACGGGTGAAGAATCCTACAATTCTGAGTCAGGGCGTTGACATCCAGTATTATCAATAGGTTATGAGTTTCTTACCGCCCCGTTCTCTTGCCCACAGCGGTCAGAATGCCCCGCAGGATCGCGACCTCCATCTTGTCGAGTCGAATGCGATTGAACATTCTGCGCAACCTGGGGAGCAGTTGCCGTGGATTTTCCGGATCGTGGAAATTCAGTTGCACCAGCGTCTCTTGCAGATGGTCGAACAGATGTTGCACCTCTTGACTGCTGGCGTATTCCTGGTCCCAGTCACTGCTCGGCATCTCCGTTTCACTCTTGGCGAGGTGCGCTTGGCGGATCTCATAGCACACGACCTGAACCGCCATGGCAAGATTCAGCGAGGTGTAATCTTCACTGGCCGGGATATGAAGGTGGTAGTGGCAGCGCTGCAGTTCTTCGTTGGTGAGTCCGCGGGCCTCACGCCCGAACAGCAGTGCCACCTCGTGACGCGTCATCTCATCGACTACTCTGGCCGCACAGGATCTGGGCGTCAACATGGGCCAGGGTATTCTTCTGTCTCTGGCACTGGTACCGATGACCAGGCCACAATCGGCAATCGCTTCCTGCAGAGATTTCACCACCACTGCCTTCTCCAACAGGTCTGCTGCACTGGCAGACCGCCACGTGGCTCTATCACTCGGAAAATCCAACGGCTCAACCAGATAGAGGCGCGACACACCCATGTTCTTCATTGCACGTGCTGCCGCCCCTATATTGCCCGGGTGGGTCGTGTTGATCAGCACAATACGAACCTTTTCCATCTCTGCAGACATCAGCCATTTCCCTCGTTGCCGTTTGCCGCGATCCACTATGGTACACTCAACCGTCCGAACATAGTTCATTACCTGAAGGCAGAGAGATCTGCCCCTTTTGAAATCCAGCCGGAACCGCCACATGCAACCCATGGTGAACATTGCTTTGCGGGCAGCACGTGAAGCGGAGCAATTGATCAGCAGAGCCATTGATCGACCCGATCTGGTCAAGATCACGGAAAAATCCCCGCAGCACTACGTGACCAACGTCGATCTGCAGGCTGAAGAGATCATCATCGAAACACTGAAGGCCAATTATCCGCTGCACTCCTTTCTTGGAGAGGAAAGCGGATTGCAGCAAGGATCGGATGAGGAGTGTCTCTGGATTATCGACCCGCTGGACGGCAGCAACAATTTCGTTCACGGCATTCCCCATTTCGCCATCTCCATTGCCTTTGAAATACGCGGCCGCGTCGAACACGCCCTCATCCTGGATCCAATCCGACACGAAGTCTTCACCGCCAGCAGAGGTGCCAGTGCGCAGATCAACGATTCACGAATCCGCGTAACCGATCGAATCTCTCTTGAGGGAGCAATAGTGGGCACTGATCTGCCGCCGGGGTCTGCCGTCGCCGACAGTCAGGCAGATACGATCGGATCGCTGCAACAGCAAGGCGCCGCAATCAGGCAGAGCGGCTGTGGCAGTCTCGATCTCGCCTATATTGCCGCCGGCAGACTGGATGCCCTGTGGCTGCTGGACCGCAAGCAATGGCAACTGGCTGCGGGCTGCCTCATGGTCACCGAAGCGGGGGGGCTGGTCAGTGATTTCAGCGGTGGTCAGAACTATGGCGAGTCGGGAAACCTGGTCAGCGGCACACCCAAGTGCTTTAAGCCACTTCTGCAAACGGTAGCACGGACATTTACCTGAAGTGATTTGTTCTCCCGCGTTTACCAGCCTGCTTGCGGGCCGACACTACCCCATCAGATCCGGATCATCTGCACCTTCCTTGACCGGCAGAGCGAGGTCCTCCCTGCTGATGTTGAGGACTAGAAGAAGATTTGCCGCGATGTAGATGGATGAGTAGGTGCCCACCACTACGCCGATGATCAGACCAATGGCGAACCCGCGAATCAGTTCGCCGCCAAGAAAGAAGAGCGCGAACAATACCAACAATGTGGTCACAGATGTAATCAGGGTTCTGGCCAGTGTTTGATTGAGGGATGTGTTGATAATCTCTTCGGAGGTCCCTTTGCGCAGCTTTCTGAAGTTCTCCCTGATGCGGTCAGACACGACGATGGTGTCGTTAAGGGAGTAGCCAATCAGGGCCAGCAGCGCCGCTAGAACCGTGAGGTCAAAATCCCATGCAAACACTGAAAAGAGCCCCAGCGTAATCATCACATCGTGAAACAACGCGACCACCGCTCCCACTGAGAATTTGAGCTGGAATCGAAATGCCACGTAGATCATCACCACAGCTAACGCAAATAGCACCCCCAAGCCGCCCTGTTCGGTCAACTCTTCACCCACTGCCGGACCGACGAACTCGGATCTCCTTAACTCCACGTCCCCTTCGTGAGCTTGTCGTAAAGCATCGAGGATGCCATCGCCCAACTTTGCGTTAGCTTGGTCATCCAGACTCTTCTGCGGTGGGATCCTTACCAGAACATCCGATTCGGATCCGAAATACTGCACCACGTGTCCTTGAAATCCCGCTTCATCGAGAACTTCACGAACATCCCCGGGATTTACAGATCTATCGTAGGTTACTTCGACCAGTGTGCCACCGGTGAAATCCAGGCCCCAATTCACCTGCTGAAGCGTCAGGGAACCAATCGAGAGCAAGACAAGCACTACGGAGATGACTGCCGCTATCTTGCGCTTCCCCATGAAATCGATCTTATAAGTCGTCGCTGCCATATCACTTCACTGTTCGTCAGCACGTACGCTGATTCTAAACTCGTAGTGTCTTGATGTTACGACCACCATAGATCAGATTGACAAGTGCCCGAGTACCCATTATCGCCGTGAACATGGAGGTCATAATGCCGATGGACAATGTCACGGCAAAACCCTTGATGGGTCCCGTGCCGATGCTGTAGAGAATCACGGCTACCAACAGTGTCGTTATATTTGCATCCAGAATGGTGACAAAGGCTCGTTCAAATCCGACATTGATGGCTGCCTGAGGCGTCATCTTGTTTGCCAGCTCTTCTCTGATGCGAGCGAAGATCAAGACATTGGCATCTACCGCCATGCCCACGGTCAGCACGATTCCAGCAATCCCCGGCAACGTCAGCGTGGCTGAAATACTGGACATGATGGCAATCAGCAGAACCAGGTTGGCCGTCAGCGCGATGTTGGCTGCAAAGCCGAACATGCGGTATTTGAAGAGCATGAACAGCAGCACCATACCCAGGCCGACAGCCACGGAGATTGCCCCCTGCAGAACATTCTCTTCACCCAGGCTGGCTCCCACGGTTCGCTCTTCCGCGATGTACATGTCGGCTGCAAGCGCGCCGGCCCGCAGCAGTAGGGCCAAATCTCTCGCTTCGGCGGCATCCAGTCCGGTGATGCGGAATCGGTTGGCGAGTGCTGACTGCACGGTAGCCAGACTGATGACTCGTTTGACTATATAGGGAACCGTCTTTCTCACTTCTTCGCCAGCAACCATCTCATAGGTGGTTCTGGTCTTGGTCTCAATAAAGAGCACGCCGAGGCGACGACCGACATTGTTCCTCGTTGCACGATGCATCAGTTCACCACCGGTCCCGTCCAGGGCGATGTTAACCTGGGGCAAACTCGTGTCCGGATCAAAGCCAACCTGAGCGTCGACCACTTGGTCTCCCCGAACGATTATCTTCTTCTCCAAACGCGCGGTGCGCCCTTCATACGGAAAGTCAAGCACAGTACTTCTGGGTGCATCCGGTTTGGCTTCAAATCGAAATTCAAGCGTGGCGACCTTACCGAGGATCTTCTTCGCCTGCGCCGTATCCTGCACGCCGGGAAGGTCCACAACAATTCTATTGCCCCCCAGGCTCTGTACCAGGGGTTCGGCGACGCCAAGTTCATTGACCCTGTTTCTGATAGTCTGGACATTCTGTTTGACGGCATAGTCTTCGATGTTGTCGATTTCCTGTTGGGTTAGGGTTAGCAGCAGCAGGTAACCACCCTCGTCGAGTGACTGGAAGACAAACTCCGGGTGTTGCGATTCCAGTAATGACCTTGCCTGGTCCCGCGAATCCGCACGTTGAAACAACACGCGCAGAATTCCGTTCTCATCAGTCGTCACGCTCTTGTATCTGAGCTTCGCCTCTCTGAGTTTTCTCTTGACGTCACTTTCCTGACCTTTTAGGCGGTCGGCAATCGTCTGCGCCGTATCCACCTCCATAAGAAAGTGCACACCACCGCGAAGATCCAAACCATATTTCATCGGCTGCGCGCCGATCGATTCCAGCCAGTCCGGAGTAGTAGCCGCAGAGTTAAGCGCGACCACATAGGATTGGTTGGTATCATCCAAGGTTCTTTGTGCGACTGCCTTCGCCCTGAGTTGATCGTCATCCGTGTTGAGACGAATCAGCCCACTGTTCCCTCGCAGTTCATCACCAAAGTACTGAATGCCCGCTTGCTTGAGAGTACCCGTCACTCTATCCAACTTCGCTTGGTCGAATACGCCGCCGCTGGCTTCAGCGGATATCTGAATTGCGAAGTCAGGGGGATATAGATTTGGCAGCGCGTAGATAAAGCCGAACAGTATGACAGCAGCGATGAGCGTATACTTCCATATTGGGTAAGTATTGAGCATGCGAACCTATCGAGTGATTAGCCGATTTCAGCCAGAGTTAGAATTCGTGCCACGGGTGTCCGATTGCTGTTCTTGCGGCAAACATTTCTACCCTGTCGCATTGAATTCGCCACTTCTAAGTATGGATGGACACTTGCCTGATGCTATATCTTTTTAATGGTTCCCTTCGGCAGCGCCGTTGCAACAGCTCCTTTCTGCAACTTGAGCTGAACTCTATCAGCCGCTTCAAAGATCAGGTAATCCTCTTCCACTTTCACTATCTTGCCGATCAGTCCACCGTTGGTAACTACTTCATCACCTTTGCTCAAACTGGCAATCAGTTCGCGATGCTCTTTGGTTCTCTTGCTCTGAGGGCGCCAGATAATGAAGTAGAAGACCAGCGCGAAAGCAACGATAATGAATATATCCAGGCCTGGACCGGGAGCTCCAACCGGTGCTTCCGCAGCCAGTGCTTCGGCGATAAAAAAGCTCATGCTATTGACTCTCTGTGCAAATGGTTGACCACGCAGCGCTTCGATCAGGTCCGGTTGAAGGTGCTATTTTGAATTATTCCTCGACAATAAACCACTTTTTGTATGGGGGCACAACTCGCCGGCGCATCTGTTAGGGGGCTGTTCGGCCCTGCTGCTCAAAGCCGGCAACACACCGCTTGGCGTATTGCGCAAAATTCCCGTTCGCGATGGCCTCCCCCATGCCGGCCATCAATTGCGTATAGTAATGCAGGTTATGCAACGTATTCAGTTGGGCGGCCAGCATTTCGCCACACTTGTCCAGATGGTGAAGGTAGGCGCGACTGAAGTTCTGACAGGTGTAACAGTCGCAATGAGGGTCGAGCGGCGCGGCATCCGATTTGTGCGCGGCGTTCCTTATTCTCACCACGCCAAGGGATGTAAACAGGTGTCCATTCCTGGCATTGCGCGTGGGGAGCACACAGTCAAACATATCCGCTCCCGCCCTGACACACTCGATGAGATCCATCGGTGAACCCACCCCCATCACGTATCGCGGTTGCTGAATGGGCATGCGCGTGGCGAGGTCTGCAATGATGGTGAACATCTCCTGCTTGGTTTCACCTACAGATAATCCACCGATGGCGTACCCGTCAAAGCCCATTTCCAGCAGGCCCTGCAGCGACTCCGTTCTGAGATCGCTGTACACGCCCCCTTGAATGATACCGAACAACGCCGCCGCGCTCTCACCGTGCGCCTCTTTGCTGCGTTTCGCCCAATCCAGAGTAAGTTGCATCGAACGCCTGGTTTCGTCCTTTGTGGAAGGATAGGAAGTGCACTCATCAAACACCATCACCACGTCAGAGCCAAGGTCCCGCTGCACCTGCATGGATATCTCCGGGTCGAGGAACACCTTGTCGCCATTTATCGGTGAGCGAAACTCTACTCCTGCATCGCTAACCTTTCGCAAGTCGCCGAGACTGAAAACTTGAAATCCCCCCGAGTCGGTCAGTATCGGCTTTTCCCAACCCATGAAATCATGTAGATCGCCATGCTCCCGTATGACCTCTGTGCCCGGCCGCAACATGAGATGAAAGGTATTGCCCAGTAGCATCTCAGTGCCGAGACTACGCAGATCTCTGGGTAACACCCCCTTGACAGATCCATAGGTGCCACAAGGCATGAATGCAGGTGTGTTTACAACGCCGCGCTCGAATACGAGCTGGCCCTTTCTGGCTGTTCCATCCTGCTGCAACAATTCAAACTTCACACGAATCTGCCTTTCGAGATGACTCCAACTGATGAGGGAATCACCCTAATTGGTAAACCCCGCACTCCAATCTACCTTAACCGATAAACATCGCATCCCCATAGCTGAAGAATCGATAGCTGTCCGCAATAGCTGCCTGGTATGCGTGTTTCAGGTTATCGATGCCGGCAAAGGCGCTCACCAGCAGAATCAGGGTCGAACCAGGCAGATGAAAATTGGTCAGCAGCGCATCCACGCATCTGAACTTGAAGCCCGGGTAGATGAACAAATCAGTCTCTCCTTCAAACGGTTTGATTTTGCCGTGCAACGATGCTGTCTCAAGACAACGTGCACTCGTTGTACCCACTGCTATTACACGGCCACTCCGCTTTCGGCAGGCAGCAATCTTCTCACACACCGCCGTGGGCACAATGGCGTATTCGGAGTGCATGCGGTGGTCTTCGATCCTATCCACCCGTATTGGCTGAAAGGTCCCGGCACCCACGTGTAAGGTAACAAAGCCACGATCGACGCCTTTCGCATCGATACGATCCAATAGGGTCTGATCAAAGTGCAGCCCGGCCGTTGGCGCGGCAACAGCACCGTCATGCTGAGCATAGACCGTCTGATAGCGATCTGCATCTAGGTCCTCGCTGGGTCTGCCGATATAGGGTGGCAGGGGAACGTGTCCCATCTGCTCGAGGATCGCCATTGCGCCCGGCGCAGGAAACCCTATCTTGAAGAAAGCGGCCCGGCCAGCAGCTTCACGACCCAGGATTTCTACTGTAGCTGCCTGCGCATGACCACCTTCGAGGTGAATCCTGGCACCCGTTCGGGGCGTTTTGCTGCTGCGAATCTGCGCTGTGACCGTGGTGGGATCGAGCACTCTCTCCACAAGTATCTCGACTCGTCCGCCACTGCTCTTGCGCCCGTACAGTCGCGCCGGAATCACCCGCGTATCATTGAAGATCATTAGATCCTTATCGTCCAGTAGCTGCAGAATGTCCGTGAACTGATTGTGGCTCAGTTTTCCCGAATTACGCCGTAGATGAAGCAAGCGGCTGGCTGATCTCTCCTTGCTCGGATATTTCGCGATCAGCTCAGCCGGTAAACTGAACTCAAAATCACTCACACGCATGTCGGCATTCGGGTCTGTCTGGGTATTGTGTTGTGGCTGCATTATCTCTCATATGGCAATCCGTTGACCATCCTGCATGCGACGTTTGCCTGACGAGACCAGATCGGCTGGCGAAGATCGGAGAAACGAGTAGACACACGCATTCATCCAGACTGACATAGGTTGTTAGCTACTCTATGTGTTGACACACAGACAGCCTTGGCATGTAGCACAGGCCCGGGCGCATGCCGCAGTTGGTCATAGGTCCGCATCCAATCCTGTGCGACAATAACGACGTGCGCGAAACTGAGAACCTTTTATGAATGCGGCAAGGTCGGAGCAGTTCGATGTGGCCATCGTCGGTGGTGGATTGGTGGGCAGCGCGTTCGCCTGTGCACTGGCCCAGTCCACTCTGAAGATATGTCTCATTGAAGCCAACGACTTCGATCGTACCTGGTCCGAGCATGAGTATGACAATCGGGTGTGCGCACTCACCCCAGCGACCAGGAGTTGGTTGGATTCTATTGACGTCTGGCCCAGAATTGAGAGTGAACGATACGCTGCTTTTGATCAAGTACGCGTCTGGGATGGTGACGGTACGGCGGCTATCCAGTTCTCAGCCGCGGAACAAGGCGTTCCGAAGCTCGGATATATAGTCGAGAATCGGATTGCGCTCAAGTGTCTGCGAGATCGGCTACAACACTGTGACAATGTCAGACTGTTCTCTCCCGAAGTGGTGGAAGAGGTGACCGAGCGCCATCCGGCGAGATTGACACTGAACGGCGGCACGGCCATCACAGCACGATTGCTTGTGGCAGCGGATGGCGCCCAGTCTCAGATCAGACGCCTCAGCAAATTCAAAACGGTTGAATGGAGTTACGGTCATAGCGCGATTGTGGCAACGGTTAAAGCTGCCCGTCCACACGATGGCTGGGCGTTGCACCGCTTCAGCTGTGACGGACCGTTGGCATTTCTACCCCTACCGACAACAGCCGGGGATATGCACAGTTGCCAATACTCCATCGTCTGGTGCCGATCTCCCCAACGAGTCAAAGAGCTGCTGCAACTAAGCAGCAGCGAGCTGTGTAAGGTGCTATCGGAAGATTTCGAATACAAACTCGGGTCTATTGAAGAGATCGCAGACTGCGCGAGTTATCCCCTGCGACAAAGGCATGCACTTGGATATGTGAAGGAAGGTGTGGTATTGCTTGGCGATGCCGCCCACACCATTCATCCACTGGCCGGCCAGGGCGTAAACATAGGCTATCGCGACGCTGAGGTGCTGGCGGCAATTGTGCAGCAGGCGCACACGTCCGAGGACGACATAGGTGCGCTGAGTGTTCTGCGTCGCTACCAATCGAGACGCATCGGCCCGAACCTGGTGATGGGTGGCCTGATGGAGGGATTCAAACAACTGTTTGCTGTACAGCAACCAAGCGTACAGTGGTTGCGCAACTCGGGAATACGTATGCTGGATCAACAATCTCTGCTTAAGAATGAGATCGTACGACTGGTGCTGGGGAGTTGAGCGTACCAACGGGGACACGTTCTATACCTACTTCTGGCAGTCACTGATGGGAACAACTATGAACAAGATCGAATGGTCGGACAGTTTCAGTGTCGGTGTGGAGCTGTTCGATGAGCAACACAAGACGATAATCAGCATGATCAACAAGTTGATCGAAACGCCCAACATCAACACGAACTCTGCAATTATCACAGCTCTGCTCACCGGTATGATCGAATACGCTGCCGAACACTTCGCTGACGAGGAACGTCTCATGCGCCAGCATGACTACCCTGACTATAGTGACCAACGAACGCAGCATGGTGATTTCATCGAGAGGACCGCAGAATTCTGTTCCGATGGGAGATTACAGGTTGACAGCATTCCCGAGTCGATCCTGGTTTACCTGCGGCAATGGTGGGTAGACCACATCCTCAAAGAGGACATGGCCTACAAAACCTTCTTCAAGGACAAGGAACTTGCGTAGATGATCCGTTGTTCACTGCGCCGCACCATTGGGCGCTGCTTCCTTATCCATCATTAGTTGAACCGTTTCCACCATAGCCGGTGCAACGTAGACATAGGCCAGGACAGCTTTGACGAGACTCTCCAAAACGGGAACATCGGCTCGGCCAAGTTCAGGATCGGCGTCCGATTCGAGGTCTCTGGACCTGTGGAATTCACCAGCCAGTTCTGCCAGCCGTTTGGATAAGATGCCTCTGGCAGCTAATTCACCAATTGCTGCCAGCGGCGTCTCAGTTGTAACGTTCTGATCGCTGCAAACAAGTTTCAACAGTCTCATTAACAACGCACAATAGACGCTAGAATTGATGGTCTTGACTTGAAGCGCCACGGCGTACGCAGTGGCTATACTGGACGGCAGCCCGCTGACATATTCATCTTCTGCGGGCTGCAGCAACTGGTAGTCATCGGCCCCACCGAAATTCAGGAACTCGTCACTGTAGCCCTGCCTCAGCATGACCGCTGTGCAAACCGGGCATTCGATCAGTTCCCAGAACAGTCCGGTGTACTCTTGCTGTGACTGGTTGGAAGACTCACCCCTTTGAGAAATAATCCGCATGGACATATCGACGTCACAATTTCTGCAGCGCATCGATCGTGTGTATTCTAGTTTGCCCACGGACTCACTCCAATACCCGCCGAGTAACCTTACACAGGAATTCTACAGCAATGCTCCTCCCTGAGGCCATGAGAATGCGCACGCCCAACGCACTGCACCCTCGTACAAAATAAAACATGCCAACCGAATAATGACCACTTGACTACCTGACGGTACGCTTAACTATGGCGACAGCACAACTAA
>CEQE01057918.1_pt1 | contig 36404 bp, 26 predicted proteins | sample 356201 | NCBI WGS metagenome assembly CEQE01 (sample SAMEA2619970, study PRJEB7988) | marine metagenome | biome: marine biome (ENVO:00000447); feature: mesopelagic zone (ENVO:00000213) & marine oxygen minimum zone (ENVO:01000065); material: "saline water (ENVO:00002010), including plankton...
ACTTTATGAGCAGACTCTACTTAGCTTTATATTTTCCTCATCAGAATACTCGCATTTGCGTTCGAAAAAGCTTGGCGTTAGATGACGAATTTCGTTACTCCATTCAGAATCAATCGATTCCCGATCGACTTCAGCTTCATCGACTAGACCATATCCTTCTGCTCGCAAAACGTCCTTCGCAGTTTCCATGATCCCCCAAATCAGATTTCCTAAGGTAGGGTCATATTCTTTCTGACTTCGAATCAAGTCCTCTATTCCAATTGGCGGGACGTGGTAATCGCTTTCTGGTTTTGGTGGCTTTGTCATGAGTCTAGTAATTCCATTACGTCAACCTTAGGATTCGGTGGTGTTCCCAAACGCTCCAGCCACCACATTGCTATTGCTGGCTTCAGCTTTCAGGTTAGCCAGATAGTCAGCCCACTTCTGCATCATCTCTTTTCGTTCGGGCAGGAACGTCGTTCTGTTGTAGGCTCGACCGTTGGGATCTTTTACTGCATGAGCCAGTTGATGTTCAATCCAGTCCACTCTGAAATGAAGGACCTCATCTAGAATGGTCCGCGCCATGGCCCTGAAACCATGCCCACTCATTTCATCTTTTTCGATCCCCATGCGCCTCATCGCTGCCAGGATAGCGTTATCACTCATTGGCCGTTGACTGCTTCTTGCACTGGGGAACACGTATTTCCCACTTCCGGTTAGTAGTTGCTGTTCCCGAAGTATCGCTACTGCCTGTCTGCTAAGCGGCACAACAATGGGTTCGCCCATTTTCATTTTCGCGCCGGGGATATGCCATTCAGTCGCTTCGAGTTCCATTTCCCGCCATTCAGCGTGCCTCAGTTCACCTGGGCGTACAAATAGCAGAGGAGCAAGTCGCAGGGCTGCCTTAACCGTTGGTGTACCGACATAGTCATCAAAAGCCAGCAGCAGGGGGCCGACCTTCCTGGGATCGGTTATTGAGGCCAGGTGCGTTTCCTTTGGATTTGCCAATGCTCCTTTCAGATCACCCGATGGGTCACGCTCAGCTCGTCCAGTTGCAACGCCATATCTGAAAATCTGTCCAGCCGTCTGTTTGATACGGTGAGCGCTTTCGACAGCACCACGGTGTTCCACTTTACGCAATGCGGCCAATAGGTCCGGGGCCGTGATACTGGCTATGGGTCGATTGCCCAGATAGGGAAACAGGTTCCTCTCAAGAGCCCGTAAGACTCTCGTGGAATAGGTCTCCGCCCATTTTGGCTTCTGTTTGGCGTACCATTCCCTTGCCACTACTTCAAAGCTATTGGATGCCAAGTCAGCCTGAGCAAGTTTCTGGGCCCGTTTGACTTCACTTGGGTCAATACCATCGTCAAGCAGTTTCCTGGCCTCATCGTGCCTGCGGCCTGCCTTCTTGAGAGATACATCCGGGTAGACACCGAGGGCTAATCTCTTCTCTTTGCCGCCAAAGCGGAATTTGTAGCGCCAGTACTTGCCACCTTTTGGTGTGACTTCCAAGTACATGCCCTTTCCAGCGCCCAGCTTGTAGGTCTTCTCTTTTGGCTTGGCGTTCTTGGCTTTCGTGTCTGTCATGGACATGGCTATTCCTCGAATTTGGGGGCACAAGCTTTTCGACTTTTGGATATGCCCCCACATATGGCCCCATTTTGACTCTGCACGGGGGCACATTGCATTGGACTACGTTGGACGCATTATAGACGAAAAATCCCTGTAAGACAGGGATTCAGAGGGATAGATTGGATTGAACTGGATTGGATTGGATGCTTAATTGGTGGAGCCAGGCGGGATCGAACCGCCGACCTCCTGCGTGCAAGGCAGGCGCTCTCCCAGCTGAGCTATGGCCCCAAAACCGCAACGACAATTCCCCTGTATTACGACCATGACCAAACGATCACTCCCCACTAAGAACAACACAGAAAACTCAACCCCAATCACCTGGTGGGTCTGGGTGGATTTGAACCACCGACCTCACCCTTATCAGGGGTGCGCTCTAACCAACTGAGCTACAGACCCATGCTCACAGAATTGTAATCCAATACGGCAATTTCGCCACTCAAATCAGATGGTACTTTACACCGGTGTCTTGGGGTGGGTGTCCTGTTGTCCGGGAGTTTTCCGAGTTCCCATGCGGGTCCTTTCAGAGGGAGCGTATTATACGCCCTGGCGAGTCGTTTACAACTGATGACGAGGTACCACGCGGCTATCCGTTAATTGTCCTTAGTCCTTCGTCCACTCCACCAGATGGTGGTTCTTCTTGCCTCGCTGCAAGACGTGGAAACAGCCGAACAGAGCCGTATCAGGAGACAACACCTCATCTGTGTCGTCGGTCTTTTCGCCATTCACCGATATGGCCTTGCTCTTGATCAGTTTCCTCGCCTGGCCAAGCGTAACTTCTCCTCTCGGAGTGACTGCCAGGCCACTCTCCACCAATAAGTCTGCAAGCCCCGCTTCGGAGGAGGTAACTCGGGTGCACGGCAAACCGTCCAAAGACAACTGGCGAAGATCCTCCTCGGCCAGAATTCCGATCTTGTTGGTAAACATCGCCTCGGTGATTCTCTCAGCCGACTGCAGTCCTTTCGCGCCGTGCACAAGGCGGGTAACCTCTTTGGCAAGTGCCATATGAGCGACCCGCATGCCTGGATCCTGCTGATGGGCTGCGACGAGCCGGCTGCGCGCCTCCTCATCGACGAAGGTGAAGTACTTGATGTAGTCGATGACATCCGTGTCGGTACAATTCAGCCAGAACTGGTAAAACGCATAGGGAGACGTCTTCTCCTCATCCAGCCAAATCGCGCCCGCAGTACTCTTACCGAATTTGCTTCCATCAGCGTTCAACATCAGTGGGTAGGTCATGGCGAACGCCTGTTTCCCCGCCATCTTTCTGATGAGATCCATGCCGCTGGTGATGTTTCCCCACTGGTCATTGCCTCCAATCTGCAGGGTGCAATCATACCGCTCATTCAAGATTACAAAATCATAGGACTGCATCACCATGTAGCTGAATTCGGTATAGCTGATGCCCGCGTCATCTTGCTCAAGTCTGCGTCTGACCGATTCCTTCTGGATCATGGCGTTGACACTGAAGTGCCTGCCCACATCGCGCAAGAAGTCGATCACGGTCATGCCACGCGTCCAGTCGGCGTTATCCACCAGAACGGCAGAGTTGCTGCCACAGTCAAAATCGAGAAAGCGTGCTGCCTGTACCTTTATTCTTTCGACATACTCAGCCACGACTTCGGCGGAGTTCAACTGTCTTTCTGTGGTTCTCCCGCCGGGGTCGCCAATCATCCCGGTGGCGCCACCGACGAGCAGAATGGGTCGATGACCGGCTATCTGAAAACGCCGGAGCGCCAATAGCGGGATCAGGTTGCCTGCATGAAGGCTGTCTGCGGTAGGATCGAATCCGCAATACAGCGTCCTGCTCCCGGAATCCAGATGGGAAGACAACTCCTGCTCATTACTCACCTGGGCGACCAGTCCGAGAGAGCGAAGATGGCTTATCAGATTATCACGTTCCACTCTATACCCACCTTTTATCCTAACGACCAGCTACTGGTGAACCCGTTCATCTTCCTGTCGATCCCGTTCATCGCAGATCCTGTTTCTATTCCACATCGATCTCGTGTACTCTCAATTCTCTTCTCCGTGCGCGGATGCGCAAAATACAGCATCCGAGCGTCAAAACAAAGAGGAATCAAGCATAGCTTGAGGGAAAACAGGGAAAAAGCCAGTCGATTGGCTGGCACAATAGTTAGCATAATCGAGCGCAAATCGCTCGCAGACCGCTACCAGAAGTGCTCTGAACGGAGGATTTGAAGAAAGAAATAGCCCTGGTCAAAAAAATTACCTATAATTTAAATAGTTAGGCTATTTTTATAAGAATTTACAATAGATATACGCCGCAGTTGGCTGCTTTATATGCATTATCAGACTCGTTCCTACCCAAGATTCAACCTCATCGTGGCTCTGCTGAGCGTTGCGGCTTTCTTAACTCTGTTGGCCGTTATGCCTACAGATACAGCCGAAGAACGAATTCAAAAGCCGGTGTCCCTGTCGATTCCAACCCTACCCGCTGCGGTTGCGATTGAAGGCTCGATCAACGTCCCGGGGCCTGTCATGGAGCCTGTCAGCGAGACGACTCCATCGAAGTCTTGGAAGGAGGTTAGAATCAGACGCGGCGACAGTCTTTCCAATATCTTCAATCGACTGGGATTGTCGCCAGCCGATCTTCACGAAGTGATGAGGTCGGGCACTGAAGTCCGTGGCTTGGCGAATATCATCCCCGGTCGGCGTGTCATGCTCGATATAACGGGGGACGGCGAGCTGAATGGGTTGCGCTATGATCAAACTCCGTTCGAAAGTCTGATTGTCGCCAGAATCGGGTCCCGCTTCCGTGCTGAACGGCGGACCTATGAACCGGACGTGGTAACCACGATTCGATCAGCTTCCATCACACGCGAGCACTCCTCGCTGTACAAATCGGGTGAAGCAGTGGGGCTCTCAGCCAACATCCTGATGGAGTTGAGTTACATCTTCCAGTGGGATATCAGTTTTGCCCTGGATCTTCGCACCGGAGATGAATACAGCCTGCTGTACGAAGAGAATTACCTGGATGGAAAGAAAGTCAACGACGGCAAGATACTGGCTGCAAGTTTCACAAATCTCGGGACGACACATGTAGCCGTTCTCTACACGTCCACAGAAGGCGATAGAAGCTACTACACGCCGGATGGGCAGAGCATGCGCAAGGCATTCATTCGCGATCCGATCCACTTCTCCCGGGTCAGTTCCAGTTTCAACCCGAGACGACTACACCCTATCCACAAGAGAGTAATGCCCCACCGCGGCATTGACTACGTCGCCAGGTCTGGAACACCGGTGATGGCTTCCGGAGATGGCAAGGTGAAGATCGCACGACAGAACGCGGCGTCAGGGAAGTACGTCGTCATTCAACACGGCGAGCAGTACACCACCAAGTACCTTCACCTATCCAAGTACGCTCGCAATGTCAGACCCGGCAAGCGGGTGAAGCAGGGACAGACGATCGGCTACGTGGGGGCAACCGGTTGGGCGACCGCGCCCCACCTGCACTACGAATTCCTGCTGAACGGCGTACACAGGAACCCGCGCACAGTCAAACTGCCCATGGTAGAGCCGATCCCAAGTGTGGTGAAGGAGAGATTCGTCACCCAGGTAACCCCCTATCTGGACCTACTCAACGAGTCCAAGAGATCCAATCAGATCGCATCTTCCGGTGAATAGCAGGCGTCAGAAGGGCGGCGTGCGCCGCCGGTGTCGCTGCCGGGCCTATATAGAGAAGGAATTGCCGCAACCGCAGGTAGTTTCGGCATTCGGGTTGCTTACCACGAACCTCGAGCCCTGCAGGTCTTCAGTAAAGTCTATCTCAGCCCCTTCAAGGTACTGATAGCTCATTGGGTCGACCAACAGGGTCACCCCGGCGTTCTCGATTGCAGTGTCTTCATCATCCGCGTCTTCATCGAAGGTGAATCCATACTCGAAGCCGGAACATCCACCACCGGTCACGAACACGCGCAGTTTCAAGTTGTCATTGCCATCCGCTGCGATCAAGGACTTCACCTTTGCAGCAGCAGAGTCCGTGAATGTAAGGTTTCCTGGCGTGAAGATGGCTGGTGCGTTCACAATCAATTTCCTGTCTGGTCAGTCCAATAGCTCTTTAGAATAGTGGCGGCTAGTGGAGGAAAAAACAACCCCTAAGGAGCGTTATCCGATACCGCCGCGACTTTCGGCACAATGGGTTCACCACGCTGCGGCTCAATGGTCTTCTTGGCGACGGCTTGCTCCGCATCACTCTCGTGAACCAGATTCCCGTACACCCTGGATCCCTTCACCATCTCGATCGTATTGTAATAGACATTGCCGGTCACGCTGGCTTTGGCATCCAGGAGGATGTGCTTTTCAGAGTGGATATCTCCATTTATGACGCCGTTGCTCACCACAGATGGGACCCGAATCTCCCCCTTGACCTTACCTTTTTCGCTCACCGTGACCTTTGCGTTAGTACTCTGAGCAACGATATTCCCCTTAACAAATCCGTTCACAGTCAATTTGTCACTGAAGTGAACATCCCCAACGATTTCACAGTTGTTTTCAATCAGGGTCATTCCGGCTTGCTTTCGATTCACCTTGTCAGTTCCCCACATGGCCTCACCCCTCTCCTACCATCCATTCAAATTTACGCTCCAACTGACGCGTGTTCCTGCCGGAAGATCTCGCTACCACCATAACTTCCCGGGGCTCAAACTCCGAAGGGAGCTTCATTTCGCCGTCTATGTATTGAAAATACTTGAACCTGAAACGAATGACATTACTCTTCAAACCAGCGACCTTGTCCAGATTGACGGATGTCTCGGACACTCCTTGTACACCACGAAGACTGATTTCTACAGTTCCCTGTATGAATTCATGCTTGTCCACCACCTGAGCTAACACCAGTCGATAACGCAATTTCTCGGGATCCTTGGTGGGATTGATGTCCAATCTCTCTATGCGCAACCCCTTTTCCTCAACACTGGGAAACATGACCCCCTTGTAGAAGCGTATCTCCTCTTCAAGTCCGGCAATACTGTTCTGCATTTTCTCAACGGAGAGTCGCACCTCTTCCGTGGCTTTATGATCCACCTCGCTGCCCAGTTTCAGATCGGCTATCTCCTGCCGCATCGTGTTGACCAATAAGGCACTGGCATTTAGCTGCCCCAACATGTCATCCCGTTCCTTGACGACCTCTTTCTTGGTAGCCAGACCCTCATCGCGCCCATAGTAATACGCGAGTCCGGATGCTACCGCACCTAGGCTGAGCAGCAAAACGCCGCCAATGGCGGTCCGCAATGGCCGATAGGCCACGACTTTCATCTGGTATTGCTTACTTCCCTTTACCGCCACCATGTTGTTAATCTCTGGAAATCGAACATAGTACGCAATTGTGATTTAACATAGTTTACCAAAAAATAGCCAAAACAGTCCCCTGGCGGACGCTATGAGCCCCGTAGACCGGCTGTCAAGGCAATTTGGGCACTCGATACCGCGCTGAAACCTGTTCCAGGAAGCATCTCGAAACTGGAAACAACTGCGATTCTTCAACGTTATGAAGAGAAAACTCTCCCCGGTTTATACCCTCAGAGGCTTCAGAAGAAGCCTTGCCAGCATAGACGCCTTGCCACAGTTCGCGATTCTGGGCGTTTTTTCCGGCCTCGTCACCGGTCTGGTCATACTGGCCTTCAGAACCGTCATCGAGCTGCCCCTGTCGCTGCTGCTCCCAGGGGGCGATTCCGAGAACTTTGAGGGACTTGCCACCCTCTCTCACCTGATGCTGCCCGCGCTGGGGGCTCTCGGCATCGGTATAGCCTTCTCTTTGCTGAGATCGGAGCGCCGGCAGGTGGGTGTGTCTCATGTGTTGCAGCGACTATCCCGCCACCAGGGATACCTGCCAGCGGGCAATCTGCTGGTACAATTCTTCGGCGGCACCCTGGCCCTCCTAACCGGCCAATCCAGCGGCAGAGAGGGCCCGGCAGTCCACCTGGGCGCGGCCAGCAGCAGTTTGCTCGGTCAGGCCTTCCAGCTACCCAACAACAGCATCAGGATCTTGGTCGGCTGCGGCGCGGCCGCAGCGATCTCTGCGTCCTTCAATACACCCCTGGCAGGCGTAATCTTCTCCATGGAGGTCGTCGTGATGGAATACAGCATTGCGGGTTTCATTCCGGTCATCCTGGCTGCCATCACTGCAACCCTGGTCAATCAGGCTGTTTACGGTCGCATGGCTGCGTTCGATATACCGGCTCTGTCGATGCGCACCTTTCTCGATATTCCCTATGTTATTCTGGAAGGATTCCTAATCGGCGTTCTTGCCGCTGCGTTTATCGCCTGTGTTCGATTCTTCCACCACTATGCGCCCGCTCGAGCCTGGCAGAGACTCACGCTGGCCGGCCTGATCACCGGCCTCCTGGCGATGCTTGTTCCACAAATCCTGGGAATTGGCTACGACACCGTTAACCAGGCGCTGGTGGGAGAACTCAGCTTTCTCATCCTCGCGACTGCCTGCGTTTTCAAACTAGTGGCATCCGCGGCCAGTGTAGGCATGGGGGTTCCGGCGGGATTGATCGGACCGACGCTATTCATCGGTGCAACCGCAGGCGGTTTGCTGGGCATCGTCGGCAACAGCATCCTGCCTGACTATGCCTCATCGCACGGCTTTTACGTCATGCTGGGCATGGGGGCAATGATGGGTGCAGTCTTGCAGGCACCGCTGGCTGCTCTGCTGGCCGTTGTGGAGTTGACCCACAATCCCAACATCGTGCTACCGGCGATGCTCGCGATCGTTGTGGCAAATCTCACCAGCAGCCAGATATTCGGCTGCAGATCCATCTTTCTAACGCAGATGGATCTGCTCGGATTGGAGTTTCGCAACAACCCGTTATCGCTGGCACTGAACCGGGCCAGTGTGGCCAGCATCATGGAACGCAACACGAACCGACTACAACGAACCGTGACTTATGCTGCGGCCACCACCGCGCTGGCGGACCGTCCCCATTGGATATTGGTGGACGACAACGCAGTTCCCGCTTTCATCATCCGAGCAGAGGACCTCACGAGTTTTCTCGAAGGGGTCAGTGCGGAGTCGGCAGAGATAGACCTGGCATCTATTCCCGCAACTCGAAAAGATGTGACTGGGGTGCTCCTGCAGGCTACCTTGCAGGAGGCGCTGGACATTCTCGACGACTCCGGCGTTGAAGCGCTCTATGTGACCAGAATCAGTGCCCCGATGATCGATTCAGTCGCCGGCATCGTCACCAGAGAAGACATCGAAGCTTACTATCAATCCTGAACGCACCACTTTGGACTGCGACTCGGGCAAAATCTCCAACCGGTGATAGACTTAAGTGATCGAGTCTTAGATTTCGTGAAGTGAAGCCTATGCCCCTATATCAAAGCCAGCATTCGACACCGGTGGTCATGACCTTCTCCGACCACAACTCATGTGGCGGGTCAGGGGTACACGCGGATGTCGAGACCCTGTTCAGCATCGGCTGCCACTGCTCTTCCGTACCCACCGCACTGACCGCTCAAGATACCCACGAATTCAAAGATACCTATGCGACGGAACCAGCGATCTTAATCGGACAGGCGCGAGCGGTACTCGAGGACATGATGGTTGCCGCATTCAAAGTTGGCCACATTGAAAGCATCCGCAATATCCAAGTCATTCACACCATCCTCACAGACTATCCCGAACCACCCATCATTCTCGAACCGGCCTTCACTTCCCTCAATCGACTGGTGAGCGCGAGTATAATCGATGCCATCCGTTCACTGCTCCTACCCCTCGCCACAATCGTTACTGTCAACGTGCAGGAAGCTCACTATCTGGGCGCCAATGGCGACACGCTGGATGCCTGCGCTCACGAGATTCTCGACAACGGCTGTAGCTATGTACTCATCAGCGGTACCAACACGGAAGTCAAGACGGTGACCAACAGTCTCTACTCACGAGCGGGCAACATCAGGAATTGGGAATGGCCGAGACTGCCACACCTCTATCTCGGTTCGGGTTCCACTTTGGCAGCAAGTCTGGCAGCGTACCTGGCCCACGGCATCGATATGATCTCGGCGGTCGAGCAGGCCCAATCCTACACCTGGAAGTCGCTCAAGAGCGGCAGGCGAATGGGCATGGGACAACACATTCCTAATCGGATGTTCTGGGCTCACTAACCCGAACCTGTACGTAACCACAGCGTACACCCTTGCTGATGCCTCTCTGAGGCGGACCTCATTTCTCACCACAGAGAGCACAGAGAAAAAGCGGGTTCGATCGACGTGGCTGGCAGCTCACCGCCGGTACCCAGCCATCCAAAAGCTTTAACTCTCTGTGTTCTCTGTGGTTGAATCTTCAGAGCTAACAGATCCTCACTATCTTCACTCACTAAGCCAAATCCTTTCCGATGACTGGCATTGCACCAAGGCTTCACCGTAAACTTGCGCTTTCGCTCAAATCAAGCAATTACGATGGATGAAGTTATGACCCGATCCGAGTTACTTTTTGAACAAGCCAAAGTTCACCTTCCCGGCGGGGTGAATTCTCCTGTGCGAGCCTTCGGCAGGGTTGGCGGTCACCCCTTGTTCTTTAAGAAAGGTGAGGGCGCATACCTCATCGATGAAGACGACAAACGCTATGTCGACTACATAGGCTCCTGGGGACCCATGATCCTGGGACACGCGCACCCAAGAGTCATCAGTGCTCTTAAGGAGACCATCGGAAACGGTCTGAGTTTTGGTGCGCCGACAGAAATAGAGACGCAGATGGCCGATCGGATCTGCGATCTGCTGCCCAGTATCGAGTCGGTGCGAATGGTGAGTTCGGGGACCGAAGCCACCATGAGTGCTATTCGACTGGCGAGGGGCTACACCGGCAGAGATAAGATCGTAAAGTTTGAAGGCTGCTATCACGGTCACTGCGACTCTCTGCTGGTAAAGGCAGGTTCCGGCGCTTTGACCTTCGGCGAGCCGGATTCTTCAGGTGTGCCGGCGTCGTTTGCCGAACAAACGATTACCCTGCCCTACAACGACCTGGATCAAGTCGCACAGACTTTCAAATCCGTGGGTTCCGAAATCGCCTTGATTATCGTCGAACCCGTGGCCGGTAATATGAATTGTGTACCACCGGTCGCTGGCTTTCTCTCTGGTCTGAGGCAATTGTGCGATGACTACGGCGTGGTTCTCATCTTTGACGAGGTGATGACAGGATTTCGCGTGGCCCTCGGAGGCGCACAAACGCTGTACGAAGTCGCTCCTGATCTGACCACCCTGGGGAAGGTGATCGGCGGTGGCATGCCGGTCGGTGCTTTTGGCGGGCGCCAGGAGATCATGCACTGCGTCGCGCCGCTGGGTTCGGTCTATCAAGCAGGTACATTGTCGGGCAACCCGGTTGCCATGACTGCCGGTCTGGTGACACTGGAGGAAATATCGCAGGCAGATTTCTTCCCGAATCTTACGCAGACGACCGAGCGACTCGTCACGGGATTAAGGGAGAGGGCAGACCACACCAACATACCCTTCACAACCAATCAGGCAGGCGGCATGTTCGGATTCTTCTTTTCCGAAGAGGAGAATATCACGACCTTCGATCAAGTGATGGCGTGCGATGCGGAACGATTCAACAAGTTCTTTCACAACATGCTTGACAGAGGCGTGAATCTGGCGCCTTCACCTTTTGAAACCGGGTTCGTTTCGGCTGCCCACGGGGACCAGGAGATCCAATTCACGCTGGATGCGGCTGAGGACTGCTTCAAGGAACTATAACAGCGACATGGGCGATTCACGGCTGTTCAAGCTGAACAATGCGCTGCAGCAAACGGTCCAGTCCGGGAACAATATCGCTCTGCACCAGTCCTTGACTGTCAATCAGGCTGAGCGTCTTACTGACCAGATGTCTGGCTTCTGACAATAGGCCTTGCGCTACCCTGACACGTGCCAGTTGGAAGTACCCCTCTACAGAGTCCGGTTCAATGCGTAGCGATCGTTCGAGTTGGGAAGATGCCATCTCCGTATTGCCCTGTTCAAGCTGCTGGATCGCGGCAAGCCGCAACGAGCCTGCCGCATCTACCGGAGCACCATCTTGGCCGCTAGCGACCGATGGTTGGGACGCGTCTGCTGATTCAGCGCCGGGTGCAAGCGCCCTGCACGCAGGCAGCACGGCAACGAGCGTCACGCAGATCAACAGGATCTTGTCAGGAGTCATCATCTGCGTCGAACAGCTTTTTCACTTTGGATATTATGCCCTTCTTGCGCGTGCTGCACTCCTGCCGGGCAGCAGGTTCAGTACCTTTCTTGAAGGGCATAAGTATTGCTCCGGCACAACCCGGAGATGTCTCGGCACCACTCTTTCGATCGATCCAAAGGCCGACGACTCGCGACGGGGCATCAGTCACCTTCCCGTCGACTGCAATCTGCGCCATCAGACGGCTCCACAGGCGCAACGCACCGGAACTGCCGGTCAGGGTCGTGGGCTGATTGCCGTCATGGCCCAGCCACACGACCGACAACAGTTGATTGCCGTAGCCGGCAAACCAACTGTCTCTGAGGTCGTTGGTGGTGCCGGTCTTGCCGGCCATGTTGGTGATATCCGCGTACTGTTTGGCGACGCTGGCCGTGCCGCTTATGAACACCTCCTTCAAAGCGTAATCGATCAGGTATGCCGTAGCTGGATCGACTACCTGCTCAACGTTGAACGGATAACGGGTCTTCAACTTGCCGCCACTCGATACTACTTCTCTGATAGTCTGCAAAGGGGTGAGGAAGCCACCCGAGGCAATGGTGTGATACATGCCGGCAACTTCGACGGGGGACATTTCAGCCGCACCCAGAAGGAGAGCGGGCACCGCCGGCAGGCTCCTTCGCACGCCGAGCTTTTCGATGCTGCTGAGTACAGCCGCAGTACCCAGATCCAACCCCAAGCGGACAGTTGCCTGGTTGTACGATTTTGTCAGCGCCTCCAGCAGCATTACCCTACCGTGGTCCAATCTATCGTAATTCCTCGGCTGCCAATCCGGGCCATCACCTGTCGCTGCCAGCCTTATCGGTCCATCATCAATCCTCGACGCCAGCGTATACTCATCACTCTCAAGTGCAGTCAGGTAGATAGCCGGTTTGATGAGCGAGCCGACAGGACGTACGGCATCGAGGGCCCGGTTGAATCCCGATCGAACCACATTTCTGCCACCAACAACCGCCTTTATCTCTCCCCCTCCTACACTCGATACCACAACGGCACCTTGCAGGTCCTTCAGCATCTGATTGGACTTGGCCAGAGAATCAAGCATATCGGTAAGATTCTGTTGTGCTTTGCGCTGAATGACGGGGTCCAGGTTCGTGAATATGCGTAGCCCTTGCGTAGTCAGATCCTCGCGCCTGTAGTCCCTGGCCAGTTGTCGCTTTACCAGATCGATATAGGCGGGGTAGTCGTTTGATCTTCGGGCGACTGACTTGATGAGCAGGGGCTTTCGCTTTGCACTTGTTGCCACGCTGCTATCGATGAACTCCTGCGCCAGCAGAATATCGATGACCAGATCCCGTCTTCTCTTCGCTCTGTCAGGATTTCTCTGCGGTGAAAAGTAGGAGGGTCCTTTGATAATCCCAACGAGCAAGGCGATTTCATGCAGTTCCAGCTCCGCGATGGACTTTGCGAAGAAGTACTCACTGGCCAGACCAAATCCATGGATGGCTCTGTTGCCGTCCTGAGCGAGGTACACTTCATTGAGGTAAGTTTCCAGAATCTCCCATTTCTCATAGTGAAGTTCCAGAAGGCCAGCCATCGCTACTTCTGTTAATTTTCGCCACACGCTTTTCTCTGCACTGAGGAACATATTCTTCACCAGCTGCTGGGTGAGCGTGGATCCGCCCTGAGACAACTCGCCCGACTTCATATTGGCAAGCATCGCTCTCGCGATGGCGCTAAACTGTATTCCCCCATGGGTATAGAAGGTTCTGTCTTCCACTACGAGCAGTGTTTCTTTGAATAACTCAGGGACCTCCTGCAGCTTTACGATGATTCGATCTTCATGCTGGATAGGATAGATGCCTCCTACGTCAACCGGTTCCAATCGCAGCAGAGGGATATCGTTGGAATCGTCGTCAACCAGCTCCACCACTTTGCCGTCGTCGAATTTCGCCTGAATGATGCGAGATTCCTCCCGCTTGTCCCAGAATTCGAAACTCCGTGTATGCAGGGTCACCTTGCGTTTCGCAAGCACGGCATGACCAGGCATGCTGGTATTGCCGTCGAGCCTGTAGCCTAGGTCTTTAAGTTCAGCGATGAAGTCTGTACGCAATAGCTGCTTGCCGACGTACAACTCGAGCGGCCGCGCAAACACTTGTCCAGGGAGGTCCCAGCGTTTACCCTCGAACTTGTGGCGCACCGTCGCGTCCAGATAGATCAGCAAGCCACCGAAAATGACCCCGCAGACCAGCAGAAGTTTGACAGAGAACCGGATCCAGCCAGTGCGTTTGTCACTCATTGCAGGCAATCAATCCCTCAAGTGTCCGCCGCGAAAGTAACGATCGAGGCGCGGCATTAGACATTAGTCCATCGCCACCTATAATGTCCGCTTTCAATTGAAGACTCAAACTGAAAGAAGATGAATGACTACAACGTCTATGGTGTTGGTAATGCCATGGTCGATACCGAATACGAAGTGAACGATGAATTCCTGCAACGATTGTCGGTCTCGAAGGGCATCATGAGCCTGATTGACGATGACAGGAAAGCCGCGCTCATCAGCGAACTGGACAATCAGTTCACCCTCAAAAACCGTACTGGAGGAGGTTCTGCAGCCAATACCATGGTCGCCGTCTGTCAGTTTGGCGGGACCGCTTTCTACTCTTGCCGGGTAGGCGATGACGACGTCGGTGATTTCTTCCGATCCGATCTGGACCGTATTGGCGTGCACTCCAATCTCGGCTCGAAGCGGAATGCCGGCATCACCGGCCAGTGTCTGGTGATGATCACGCCTGATGCCGAGAGAAGCATGAACACCTGTCTCGGCATCAGCGGCGATCTGGCGAGCACCGATCTGCTTCCTGATGCGATACGATCGTCGGACTATCTCTACCTCGAGGGATACCTGGCAAGCTCGGAAACGGCCAGAGAGGTCGCCCTTGAAGCCAGAGAGATCGCCCGCAAGGCGGGCGTCAAAGTGTCTCTGACTCTTTCGGATCCTGCCATGGTGTCGGGATTCAGGGATGTATTTGAGCAATTTACTGCGGGCGGCGTAGATCTGATTTTCTGTAACCGGGAGGAAGCTCTCATCTGGAGCAACCGTGACTCCCTCGATGCCGCCACGGAAGAGCTAAAAAAAAGCGCGCGCACCTTCGTCATCACCCTCGGGGCTGAGGGAGCACTCGTCTATGATGGTCACGACTGCTGCACGATTGAATCCTACCCAATCACGGCGATCGACAGCAATGGTGCGGGCGACATGTTTGCCGGGGCGTTTCTATACGGTTTGACCCATGGCCACTCCTACGCCAACGCGGCGGATCTGGCCAACCGATCCGCTGCCCATCTCGTCTCGCAATTCGGCGCTCGCCTGCAGCGGGAAGAGCAACAGCAATTGATGCAGGCCGGAAAATAGGCAGGAAGCCAGGTCCGTTTTGCACCACAGAGAACACAGAGAAAAAGCAGAAAGACCTCAATTCTCTGTGTCCTCTGTGGTCTCTGTGGTTAGATCCAGAAAGTCGGCCAGCTATCAGCAACTGGCTATCTAGAAAAGACCCAGCTGTCTATCGACAAGCTGTTGCATGGATGATGACTTAAAAGTCAGGATGGCGTCGGCAACCGGCGCCAGTTGCTTGTCGATGTAGAACTGGTAATCGATCGGCGATGTTCTATATTGCCTTGCCTCCGGTCCGTTGACAGTCATCAGATATTCAATCCAGCCGCCGTCTGCATACAGACTGGGAACTCCCTTCTGTGCTCTGATCCGTTCCGCTTTTTTTGCTGCCTGCGCATGTGGGGGCACATTCTTCTCATAGTTCTGCAACCTGCGCCGCAGTCTTTTCCTGATGATCAGATCCTCATCACACTCCCCATTCAAGACCGATTGGGCGGTGACCTGAATGAACTCCTCATATGGCTCATCCATAAACACCCTGCGGTACAACTCCTGCTGAAAGCTGCGTGCCAGTTGCGTCCAGTCACTGCGTACCGATTCCAGCCCTTTAAAAACGAGCTCGTAATGGCGCGCATCCACCTGGATCATTCCGGCATATCTCTTCTTGCTGCCCTGACCGGACCCCCGTACCGTAGGCATGAGAAACTTGCTGTAGTGGGTTTCAAACTCCAACTCGAGACGGCTTTCGAGGGAAAAGCGCTCAGCCAGCTCCTCACGCCACCACCGGTTCAATTCAGCCACCAATTGATTGCCTATTTCGTCCACTTCGTGATTCGAATCAACTCCTTTCAGCCAGATAAAGACAGAATCCGTATCGCCATATATCACCGTATAGCCCTTCTCTTCGATCAGGTCTCGGGTTTTCAGAATGATCTCATGACCGCGCATGGTGATTGAGCTAACCAATTTGGGATTGAAGAATCTGCACCCGGTGCTGCCGAGAACGCCGTAGAACGAGTTCATGATGATCTTGATCGCCTGGGACAGGGAGCCATTCTCATTTCGTTTGGCTTCATCTCTGGCGGCCCAAAGGTCCGCAATGATGGTAGGCAACAGGAACAGATCTCTGGAGAAACGAGCACCTTCGAAACCCTCTATGGTGCGATCCTCTCCCGATCCCGATCTCTCGGCTTCGATCATCGCCAGGGGATCGACGTTGAAGGTTCTAATGATACTGGGATACAGGCTCTTGAAATCCAGCACGATCACGTGGTCGTAAATTCCGGGCAGAGAATCAAGCACGTACCCACCCGGGCTGCCCACATTAGCCAAATCGTTAGGAATTGCCGGTGCCACGAGTCCATGGCGGTGAAGCCTCGGCATATAGAGATAGTCAAAGGCGGCCACCGAGCCACCGGGTCTCTCCAATTCAAGGCCGGTCAGTCTGGCTCGTTCGATACTGAAGTTAATGAGGTCCGTCTTCTTGAAGATCTCCCAAACCAATCTGCAGTCTTCCAGATTGTACTCAGCCAAAGCCTGCTTGTCTGATCGAAACAGCTCCTCGATCTTTGATGCTCGTTGGTCCACATCTTCTATCAACTTGCCTCGGCCGAGCAGTTCCTGAGCGACATACTCGAGGGAAAAACTCTCGAAGTTGTAGGTTGCGGCCCGCAACAGTTCGATACCATCCATGGCGATTCGGCCGGGTATCACGATAAAGCGCCTGCTGGAATTGCCGCCGGATCTTCTCCACCCGGGCCGTTCCCGGTTACGTCCCAATTCGAAAGCCAAGCGCAACCGGTCGGCTCTTTCCTGCAGAAACCACAGATCGAAGTTAACCACACTCCAGCCGATGAGTACGTCCGGATCCACCGTCTCAATCCAATTCAGAAAGCTGACGATGACGGATTTTTCATCCGGCAGATACTCGATCAACTCGGTATCGGTACGCTCCTCGCCAACCATAAACACCCGTGATTGCTGTTCACCCATCACCGCTACTGACAGGAGCGTGTTATCGGTGACGGAGGTCTCTATATCGAGCGATACGATCGTGAGCGCCGGCTGAAACCGGTCCGTCTTAATCACCGGGTTCAACATGGACGTGAAGCAGGTAGCTTGCTGAACCGGTCCTTCGGCAGCCAGCGGACCGGTGATAAACCGTTCCATCAGATACCTGTCGGTCGGGCGGATGTCCGCCTCGAGCGGCGTGATCCCCTGCTGCATGAGACGACTGCGTGCGTCGAGCAGCAACCGCTGGCTCTTGCAGTAGAAAGCTACCACGGGTTGCAGCTCGAAATTCTCCAGCTTGACTTCAGCGTGCCGCCAGCCGTTCATCGCGACCATGATCTCGAGCGCCCGATTCAGCTCGGCAGCAGCGACAAAGAAAACCGCTTCCTGGCCTGTGAGGGTGATCTTGAGGGGACCGTTTTCCGAGGCAATCCAATAGACGAGATCGAGACCTTGGGCGGTTTCGTTCCACTGGCGGGTCAATAGAAATCCCTTAGTCTTCACGGTCGGCCTGGAATCTACAAGGACTTCGCTCGGTACTCGTCATGCGGGCCAAGTCGGCAATATCGAGGGTAAATTTTCCACCATTCCCAGTTAATAAACTATGCTTAAATTATGATGCAGGATGAATTATTAGAGCTCAGAAACCTTGGCAAAACTTCCGTGCAGTGGCTGCACGCGGTAGGTGTACACACCAAGGATCAACTGGTCGACAGAGGGCCGGTGAGGATCTATCAGGCGGTCAAGAACCGCGGCTTTCGCGCCAATCGAGTTTCTGTATGCACTCCAGGGAGCGCTGCTGGACGTGCACTGGAGCGACCTCGAACCCGATATGAAGGCGAGGCTCCTGCAGGAAGCGGAACATCCCATCACTCAACTCAGGCTGTACGAATAGCGATTTGGTGTACAGCGCCATCATTCGCACAGCAGAACGGATTTCAGCGACGAAATCTGCAACTGTCGAATCATGCAATGATGAGTGGCCGGTCTCGCTCGGGATGAGAGATGATCGACACGTCCAGATCAAACACCTGCTTGATATTCTCCCGCGATAGGACGCTCCACGGATCTCCGTCGCTCACTATGCTGCCTCGATGAAGCAGCAGCAGCCGATCGGCGAACTGAGCAGCCAGGTTCATGTCATGCAGAATGACAAAGACGCCCGCACCTGCTCCCGTCAGCTCTTTGACCATCGTAAGGGCTGCCTGTTGATGGGCAAGATCAAGTGATGAGGTCGGCTCATCAAGGAGGATAAAGAAGCCCTGCTCACGGTCCCAGATCTGCGCGAAAACTCTGGCTATCTGGGTGCGCTGCTTCTCACCACCGGAGAGCGTAGTAAAATCTCTTTGGGCGAGGTGATCGATGTCCAACCTGACGAGCAGCTCCTCGACAATCTCCATGTCCCGCTGTCTGCCGGTTGCGTGGGGAATCCTACCGAGCGAGACGACCTCGTGAACTCTAAACGGAAAATTCAGCTCCGATTGTTGCGGCAGCACAGCCATGGCCCTGGCAAGTTCCTTCAGTTGCCATTGCCCGAGGTCGATGCCATCGATCGATACGTGACCGAGTGATGGCGATATCTCACCGCTGAGCAGTTTCATCATGGTCGATTTGCCGGCACCGTTGGGGCCGACTGCAATGATCAATTCGCCCGGTTCCATCTCCACGCTGATATCATCCAGCAGCTGAGCGGCACCAATGGCATATCCGGCATCCACTGCAGTCAGTTTCATTGCTCCAACCCCAACCTTTTCTTCTGCCGGAGGATCAGGTAGATGAAAAAGGGCCCACCGACCAATGCCGTTACAATACCGATCGGCAGTTCCGCAGGAGAAACCACCACCCGCGACAACGTATCGGCTGCCAACAAGAGAATTGCTCCCAGTAACGCCGATGCCGGCATGACAACGTGATGATTGGAACCGATGGCAAGCCTGACGAGATGGGGCACAACCAGACCCACAAAGGCGATAATTCCGCTGAGAGAGACTGCTATACCCACACCCAAAGCGGTATAGATCACGATCCGCTTCTTCAGCGCTTCTACCGACACTCCCAGATGCCTCGCTTCCGAATCTCCCAGCACGATGGCATTCAGGGACTTGGCTTCCAATACGAGCAAGGTCACCACCACCAGAATGAGAGCGGCAATTCCCGCCGTCGACCAAGTTGCTCCGGCGATGCTTCCCAGCGCCCAGAACGTTACGGACCTAAGCTGCACGTCATCAGAGAGGTAGTAGAAGATGCCTACCCCGGCAATTGCCATGGCGTTGATGGCTATACCGGCAAGCAGCATTGTGGATACTGACGAGCCACTAAAGTCGGACCCCAATTTGAGCACCAGCCAAGTGGACGCCAGACCACCAAGAAAGGCGAAGAAGGGCAAAGCCAGGTCCCAATATACAATCTGGCCTAACCAGGCGTGGCCGATCACGATAAAGGCCGCAGCCGCCAATGCGGCACCGCTGCTTACGCCGATCAGCGCCGGGTCCGCCAGGGGATTCCTGAACAGCCCCTGTATGGCGGCACCGGTCGTAGACAATCCGGCGCCTACCATGACAGCCATGACCATGCGGGGAAATCTGATCTGCCAGAGGATAGTACCCTTCAGATCGCTGCTCTCACCCAAACCCAGTCCTGCCACGAGCAGGTGCCAGATCTCAGCCAAGGAAAGATCGGCTGGACCGATGATGAGTGATGTGCTGACGGCGATCAGCAGGAGGGCGATCAGAATCAGAAAACTGGTCTTGGTGCGACTCATGACGGGTTAGGGCAGACCACCGGCAGGGCGTGTTCGATAACTATCTCTTCGGGTGAAATCGACACCGCGTAAGCGATCACCTCAACGCCGTTTGCCAGCGCCTTTCGTAGCGTCTCACCATAGGTCTTATCGATATGGTCCGCCGGCCGAACTTCGCGTATGCCGGTATGCTGTACGCAGTAACAGAGAACCGCTCTGTGACCCTGTCGACGGATATTGATCAACTCCCGCAAGTGTTTGGATCCCCGCAAACTCACCGCATCCGGAAAGTATCCAATCCCTTTTCCGGCGCTATCGTCCAAAAGGGTGACGCTCTTCACTTCGACATAACAGAGTATACCGGGAGATATCGCATCGTCACGATCTGCCTTTACGCTGTCAGAACCTAGCTGGCGCCGTTTGGTCAACAACAGATCGATTCTACTTCTCTCCTCGCCATAGCTGACCTCTGTCTGCAACTCATCAAAGTCGGCTAGTTCCCTAATGGTGCCATTTTCGATGGCCTCCTTAACCAACCGATTGGCCAGTCCCGTATTGACGCCAATCAGATCGCCAAGCGTATTCTGCACAAGCTCCCAGGTATGGGGATACTTGCGTTTCCGATTCAAGGAGAGAGAAAACCAGACTTTGCTGCCGCTGACAGCACAGTTCGTCATCGAACCGGTGTTGGCACAGTGAATCGTCAGGACCTGTCCGCTTTCCGCGCGAACATCCGCCAGGAATCTCTTGTAGCGCTTGAGCAGAACACCCTTTTCAAGGGGCTGAGTGAATTGCCCTGTATACATCATGGTGCTCTCACCGGTTCATTTGAGCAATCATTCGAGCCTTTAACCCAGTCTTCAATGGAGCGCCTTCTCAATCCGCCGGAGGGCCTCGGACAGTCTGGCGATATCCTCGGCATAGGTGAACCTAACATGCTCATCAGCGAGGTGAAAACCAAAATCCGTTCCGGGCGTGATCGCCACCAGGTGCTCCTCCAATAGATCGTCGCAAAAACGTTCACTCGGTCCGCATCCTGGTGGCAGTCCGGCATAAACATAGAAGGCGCCCTGAGGCGTCAGGGGGATTGAAAACCCCAATGCTTGCAGCGCTGGAACCAGAAAGTCCCGGCGCTCGGCAAAAGCGGCTCGCTGTTCTTCCATAATCTGCATTGATGTCGGGCTGAATGCACTGAGGGCCGCGTACTGGGCAATTGATGAAGGGCAGATAAACAGATTCTGGGCCAGCTTCTCAAGCTCCTCGGTCGCGTTGCCGGGAGCCACCAACCATCCCAACCGCCATCCGGTCATGCCGAAGTATTTGGAGAAGCTGTTGATGACAAACGCCTGCTGTCCGACCTCCAACACCGACAGGTCGGTGTCATCACTCTTCTGCTGATAGGTTAGGCCGTGGTAGATCTCATCCACGACCAGGTAGCCCCGTTTGTGTTGCACAAGCTCAAAGATCTCCTTCAAGGTCACGTCATCCAGGACTGCACCGGTTGGATTGGCAGGTGAGGCCAGCAAAACGCCGCGGGTGTTCACCTGCCAGTAGCGCTCAACCAGCTCCGCCGTCAATTGATAATTGGTGTCGGCCGTCACCGGGATCAGCTGCCCTTCACCATGGAACGCCTTTAGAAAATGCCGGTTGCAGGGATAGCCGGGATCCGTCATCAGCAATCCTTCACCGTGCTCCATGAGCAGGGCCGATGTCAGCAGTAGTGCTCCTGATGCACCGGCAGTAATAAAGATGCGTTCTGTAGCGATGTCGAGACCATAGTGCGATCGATAGTAACCGGAGACAGCTTCTCTCAGTTCAGGTATACCGCAGGCGGGGGTATATCTGGTTCTGCCTTCAAGCAGCGCCTGCTTTCCGGCCTGAACGATCGGATGTGGCGTCGGAAAATCGGGTTCGCCCACTTCCATATGAATCACATTGCCGCCCTCTTTCTCCAACTCATTCGCTCTGGCGAGCAACTTCATCACGCGGAACGGCTGAATCTCCGCAAGTCGTCGAGCGTAAGTCGGGGTGTTTTTCGCCATGTTCTCCTCACTTGGTGTGCAAATATACCATGCAAATTCCACATTCTGGCGCGTGCAATAAGTGGCCACCAGACTAAAATCTAGGGATAGGCGACGGTCCGGGCCAAAATGGCAAAAAATATATTGGCGAAAGAGCAATGATCTGGTAAGTTTCGCTGCTTGATTATGGGGACCGCCCATTAGAGATCCTAGCCAGGAACCCTTGCAGGGGCCCGTTTAGGGATCAATTTGGTCACACAATATACGGATAGCATCGATGGCAGCAAAAGGGAAACAGAAACCGAAACCGAAGCAGAAACCGAAGCAGAACGAGCTGATGGATGGCCTGCACGCTTTCAAGCCCTATAAGGCGAGAAAAGGTGAGCGGTACATGAATCAGAAGCAAAGAACTCACTTCCATGTGATATTGACAGACTGGAAATCCCAGCTGATGACCGAAGTAGATCGAACCGTGAATTACATGCAGGACGAAGCATCCAACTTTCCCGATCCTGCCGATCGCGCCAGCCAGGAGGAGGAGTTCAGTCTTGAACTGCGCACCCGGGACCGGGAAAGACGACTCATCAGAAAGATAGACAGCACCCTTGAACTGATCGACCAGAGTCAATATGGCTACTGTGAGTCCTGTGGCGTGGCGATCGGCATTCTACGACTTGAAGCACGACCCACAGCCACCCAGTGTATCGACTGCAAGACCCTGGACGAAATAAAGGAAAAGCAGATTCTGGGCTGACACCAGTTGGTGCCTGGCCGGCAATACGGCAATAGACTCACCTAGCAGAATCAGCCAAGCGCAGATAGGACCTTAGCCGAAACGCGAACCTTGGACCTGGAAGCACACTAACCATGACGACAGCCGGTGGTTACGTCGGAAGGTTTGCCCCATCTCCCACCGGACCCCTTCACTTTGGATCGCTGGTCTCGGCACTGGCAAGCTTCCTGGACGCACGTCACCACGCCGGTGTTTGGCTGGTGCGAATGGAAGATCTGGATCCACCCAGGAATTCGCAGCGAGCAGCCAGACAGATCCTGCAGGCACTGCAAGCGTTCGGACTGATCTGGGATGGCGAGGTACTCTACCAAAGCACTCGCCACGATAGCTACGCAGCCAGTCTGCAGACGCTGGCCGACATGGACGTTCTCTATCCCTGTACCTGTAGCAGAAAGGCGAGCGGCAGAATCTATCCGGGGTTCTGTCGGGATCAGCATTGGACTGGCGAGCTCAGCACAGAACCGGGTGCGCCCCACGCCATTCGATTAAGGGTCCCGGACCGGGAGGTGGGATTCAGAGACCTCATACAGGGAGATCAGCGTCAACACCTGTCCAATCAGGTTGGAGATTTCATCCTGAAGCGCAAAGACGGCTATTTTGCCTACCAACTCGCAGTGGTGGTGGATGACGCCTACCAGCAGGTAACCCATGTTGTTCGAGGGTCCGATCTGCTGGGCTCCACTCCCAGACAGATATATCTGCAGCAATTGCTGCACGGCGATTCGGTCCAGTACGCCCATCACCCCGTCATTACCAACGCCCATGGGAACAAGCTGAGCAAACAAACATTTGCCACAGCCCTTGATAACAGCGCCCCACAGAAGACGCTGATGGCCGCATTGGAAGCCCTCAGCCTGAACCCTCCGCAGAGATTCATGCGCGGCACGAGCGTTGCGTCCATCTTGCAGTGGGCAATCGACAATTGGCGCCTTGAAGACCTGCCTTTCAGGAAAACAATCCCTGCGAAGAGCATCCGCTGCCTGCCCGTGGAAAACCAGGCGTAGAAGCGGGGATCAGGTCAGCTTGGTCCGCCTAAATAGCAGCTTTACACCATCCATCCGGCTTAAGTAACATCCGCAATGAGTTTTCACCACTGTCGACGTCAATATGCTTGAAAGGCTGGTTTCTTTCACTGTTTTTGGGTTGTTTGTCTTTGCGCCCGTGGTTGCCAACTGGTGGCAATTCCCACTGACAGATTGGTATCTGCAGTATTTCATCTGGCTGGTGCTGATCGCTCTCTGTTATTGGATTCAACGCGCAGAGAGGGACAAGCCCGGTCAAGGATAAGCCATGAATTTTGGTCTCTGGCAGCTCTTCTCGATAGGATTCGTCTATCTGTCGATCCTGTTCGGGCTGGCGTACGCCACGGACAAGGGCTGGATTCCAAGCAAAGTGGTTCGTCATCCCGCCGTGTACGTGTTTTCACTGGGCGTATTTGCCGGATCGATCGCCTTTTACGGCACGCTCCACCTTGCCTACCACTATGGTGGTGGCTATCTCCTCTACTTTGCGGGTGCGAGTGCGGTTTTTCTGGTATCGCCCCTGCTGCTCGCACCGCTAAAGCGCATCGCCAAGACCCACAACCTGGGGTCGCTGGCGGACGTCTTTGCTTTCCGCTATCCAAGCCCCTGGACTGGCGGACTGGTGGCAACCTTGATGCTGATCGGCGTGCTGCCCCTGTTCGCCCTGCAAATACAGGCCGTGTCAGTCACCGTCCACATACTCAACCAGGAATTCAGCCAGGATATCCTGGCGATCACGTTCTGCTTGTTCATCACCCTCTTTGCCATTCTCTTTGGTGCCCGTCATCTATCCAACAGGGAAAAACATGAAGGGCTGGTGATGGCAATTGCTCTGGAATCCATCACCAAGTTACTGGCGATCTCAACCATCGCCCTGTTTTCGCTGTACAGTGTCTTTGGCGGCATGGCCGACGTTTCTACCTGGTTGGTGGAGAATCTGGAGCTTCTACGATCGGAGGAAGCTGCTCTTACCAATGGGCAAGCGCGTTCGCTTCTACTGATCTTCTTTGCGGCGGCGATTGGGTTACCACACATCTACCACATGGGATTTACCGAAAACAGCGATGCCAGTGCACTGGCCACCGCACGCTGGGGTTTTCCGCTCTATCTGCTCTGTTTCAGCCTCTGTATTCCGCCGATCCTGTGGGCCGCGATCAAGCTCAACGTAGATACCGATCCTGAGTATTTCGTCCTTGGCATAGGAATCAGCAGCCAGAATGACTTTATTACCATGCTTGGGTTTGTCGGCGGATTGTCTGCGGCCAGCAGCATTCTGATCGTTATCACGCCGGCTCTCGCCTCCATGACTCTCAACCACGTGATACTGCCCATCTATCGACCGGGCACTTCTCTGCGCATCTACCAGCGATTGCTGAATATGCGCCGCGCGCTGATCGCTGCCATTATTCTCGCGGGCTATGGTCTGTACCGCATGCTCGACGTCAACCAGAACCTGATCAGTCTTGGCATCGTGTCATTCGTAGCTGTGTTGCAGTTCTTGCCCGGTCTGGCGGGCACATTTTTGTGGCGAGGCGCCAATCGCAACGGATTCATAGCAGGTTTGGGCGCCGGATTCCTGGTCTGGTTCTTCTCCTTGATGCTGCCTTTACTGAACGACATGTTTTCGAATATGCAGATCGCCGCAGTGCCCCTGCTCTATGATCTCAATGAAACCGTCTGGCACAAGGCAGTGCAGCTTTCCCTCGGCGCCAATCTTGTGGCCTTCGTGCTGATCTCCTATCTGACGCGCCCCACCCTGGAGGAACAGAAAGCAGCGGATGACTGTCTGGCAGCGCCAAACAGGCCGGCACAGAGAAGGGAACTGGAAGCGAGTTCCGTTCACGAGATCAAACAGAGCCTGGCGATGGCGCTCGGAAGATCGGTGTCAGACCGGGAAGTCGATTTGGCCGTCGCGGAACTGCGGATCGCTGTAGACGAACAGAGACCCTATGCGTTGTATCTGCTCCGAGACAAGATGGAGAAGAACCTTTCCAGCATGCTCGGACAAACCATCGCACATCGTATTATCGGCAGCTTTCTGCCGTTCAAGAAAGATTCCAGCTCTACCTTCACGGAAAATGTCTACAAGTTCGAATCGCGCATCGAGGAGTATCAGACTCAGCTTACCGGATTGGCTGCAGAGGTCGACGGCCTGAGACGTCATCACCGTCAGACCCTGCAGGAATTGCCGACCGCGGTCTGCTCCATCGGCGTGGATGGTGAGGTACTCACCTGGAACCACGCCATGACGGAACTGACCAAGCTGGAAAGCGAAGCTATCGTCGGGTCCCCTTCCAAGACCATCGGTGAGCCGTGGTCGACTCTTCTTACCGAGTTCTCTAACGAGGACGTTACCCATGTTCTCAAGAAAAGGGTTGAGACCGGTGACTCGACCCGTTGGCTCAACTTGCACAAGGCAGCAATCGAGGAAGCGATATCGCGACAGGATAACCTCGTTATCGTGATAGAGGACATTACCGAAAATAAGCTCCTGGAGGATAAACTACTGCACAGTGAGAGACTCGCTTCAATTGGACAACTGGCGGCGAGTGTAGCTCACGAAATAGGAAATCCCATTACCGGCATCGCCTGCCTTGCACAGAATATAAAGCTCGAGACAGACAATGCCGAAATGAAGGAAATGTCTGATCAGATCCTGGATCAGACGGATCGAGTATCTGCCATTCTTCAGTCGTTAGTGAATTTCGCTCATAGCGGCGCGCAGGCAACTCATCCGATGCTGCCGGTGCAAATCGACCAAGTGATAGCCGAAGCCATACAGCTGCTGACATTGAGTCCAAAAAACAAGGAGATCACCTTTAGCAACCAGTGTGATCTCGGCCTGTTCACCCAGGGCGATTCCCAGAAATTGTGTCAGGTCTTTGTCAATCTCCTTAGCAATGCCCGGGATGCATCCAAAGCGGACGACAAGATTGTGATCTCTTCGAGAGTTGACGCCGACAGGGCGATCATCGAGATTATCGACGAGGGTCACGGTATTCCGCCCACCAATATCAGTAAGGTGTTCGAGCCTTTCTTCACCACCAAGGAACCGGGTCAGGGCACGGGGCTTGGTCTCGCCATCGTATACTCGATTATCGAGGAGCATTTCGGCGAGATTCAGGTAGAGAGTCCGGCTGGACAGGCAGGCCACCAATCCAATTGCGGGACAAGGGTGACGATTAGGCTACCCAGATATCACCACCGAACGGATCTTTATTCAGATCCAACCGCCCTTGAGCAGGGGCCCTTCATTTCCATCAAGACCTAGATCGATGGTTATCCCGATATGAACCGAATTCTGATCGTTGAAGATGAAAGCGTCATACGATCAGCGCTGCGGCGTTTTCTTGAAAAGCAGGACTTCGAAGTTCGCGAAGCAGGTTCCGTTGAAGAGGCTATTCAGAACTTCGATCTGCAGGACTTCGCTGTGATCATCAGTGATCTTCGCCTGCCGGGGCCGGCCGGCACCGACATCATCGAACTCGCCGACGAAGTGCCGGTTCTCATCATGACCAGCTATGCCAGTCTGAAATCGGCGGTAAACACCATGAAGCTCGGTGCAGCGGACTATATCCCAAAGCCATTCAACTACGAGGAGATGTTGCAGACCATTCACCGGGTCATCAACGAAAACGCGCTCGATTTGAGCATGGCCGACATCGAGCAACCGATCGATGGCATGCTGGGTCATTGCCCGGCCATGCTGGAACTCTTCACGCGCATAAACAAGGTCGCGCCCACCGACACGACCGTTCTGATTGAAGGTGAATCCGGAACCGGCAAGGAGCTGGTGGCTCGCGCACTACATGCAAAGAGTGAACGCAGTGAAAACGGCATGATCTCACTCAATTGTGCGGCAATTCCCGATACCTTGATCGAATCAGAGCTGTTTGGGCATGAGAAAGGGGCCTTTACCGGTGCAACCGCCAGTCGCAAGGGGCTGGTGGAGGCGGCCGACGGCAGTACTCTGTTTCTGGACGAGATCGGGGAGTTGCCGTTGGAGGCGCAGGCCAGATTGCTGCGGGTCCTGCAACTGGGGGAAGTTCGCAGAATAGGTTCGGTGGAAACCAAACAGGTTGACGTACGACTCATCGCGGCGACCCACAGGAACCTGAAGCAACTGACCACCTCTCGCGACTTCCGTGAGGACCTTTATTACCGTCTGAATGTCGTGAAACTCAGCCTGCCGCCGTTGCGTGACAGGCAAGACGATCTGATTCTGCTGGCACAGGACATCCTCAGACGTGCCTGCATTCAGTTGAACAAACCTTCTCTGACGTTCAGACCTGCCGCCATCGAGGCCATATCCCGGTATCGTTGGCCTGGCAATGTCAGAGAGCTGGAAAATGCCGTGGAACGGGCGGTCATTCTCTGTGAAGGGAGATCCGTCGGCCCTAAACTGCTGGCCATCGAGGTAGAGCCCGATGGCGACGACGCAGCGGGTGCCAATCCCCAGAAGCAGGACGGTGACGTGTCGCTGGAAGACTATTTCCAGCGGTTTGTATTGGAGAACCAAGACGCGATGACCGAGACCGAGATGGCCGAAAAACTCGGCATCAGCCGCAAAACCCTGTGGGAGAGGCGCCAGAAGCTCAATATTCCCCGGGTCAAGTCAAGAGATCCGAACTCTTAGACTGTTACCAATCCACCCACGTTGGGGGGAAACAGGTAACAAATTGTTACAATCCCCTCTACTGACCACCAGACGAATCTGCATGCCCCCTTGTATTCCGCGGGTATAGGACGTTGGCACAGATCATGCGCTTCATTGCGCGGCTAGTGACAATAACAAGAATCCTAGTACAAAAGGCTGGTAAGAAAAGTCAAAAATAACAAATCGATGGCAGGTACGTAGTTAGTTTTGCAGGAAGGCCCTTTTTAGTGACCATTTGGTAATACATGAGGTAGGTCGCAACTGATAGAAGACTACGCAAGTAGCAACGCGGTTAACGATATAGATTAAGGACGAAACCGACTGTCACGCCTTCAATGCAACGTTTTGCTGCTTTCATAACAAGAACAAGAACTACAATAAGAAGAACCGGCAAATACTGCTAATATGGGAAAAGCTCTGCTTTTCCCATTTATTTTTGTGTCCCCCCATTCCCGTTTCTCTACGTCCTCGCCCCACAATGACATGTTATTACCTCCGGTTTTGAGTGATACTACAGCTTTGTGACCGCGCCACACTCTCCGTACAAAATCCCACATGCAACAAATCTTTAGCCAAGACCATCACTCCATCAAACCATCGGCCGTTGGCATCAATGCACTCAAAGTCGTTAACAGATTGACGTCGTCCGGTTACCTGGCATTTCTGGTCGGGGGCAGTGTGCGCGATCTCCTACTCGGCGCTCACCCGAAGGATTTCGACGTGGCAACCGATGCTCATCCAGAGGAGGTGAACCACCTGTTCCGCAATTCGAGACTTATCGGCAGGCGCTTTCGCATCGTACATGTCAGGTTCGGCCGGGAAATCATCGAAGTCGCGACCTTTCGAGCCCATCACGATAGGGATTCCCACGAGACCAACCACTCCAAGAGGGGATTGATTCTAGACGATAACGTATACGGTTCTCTTGACGAAGACATGCAGAGACGTGATTTCACCATCAACGCACTCTACTACCAGGCCGATGAAGGGGCAGTCTATGACCAGGTGGGCGGAATGGCCGACCTGCAAAGCAAGACCATCCGTCTGATCGGAGACCCTGAAACCCGGTACCGAGAGGACCCGGTACGGATGCTGCGTGCCATTCGTTTTGCCGCCAAACTCGGATTCCGCATCGCCCCTGAAACCATCGACCCGATCAGAAGACTTGGCTTCCTGCTTCACGACGTCTCTCCGGCACGCCTTTACGATGAGGTGGCAAAGCTCCTCATGCTGGGCAACGCAGAGAAGACATTCATCCTGCTCAGAGATCACGGCTTGATCGCATGGTTGTTTCCCGAAACGGCACGATGCTTGGAGCCTGTGTCTGAATTGCTCATCTTGGAAGCACTGCGAAGCACCGACCGGCGGATCAGAGAAGATCGACCGGTCACGCCAGCTTTTCTGTACGCTGCGCTGCTGTGGTCACCCGTGACACGGCAGAGAGGATTACTGCAAGAGCAGGGACTGGCCCCATTGGCATCGCTGCACGCTGCTGCGATCAAAGTGATCAGCAAGCAGGTGCTGTTTACCTCCATACCACGTCGAATATCGGCGCCCATGAAAGAGATCTGGGAACTGCAACTCAGGCTACCCAAAAGGGGAGGGAAACAGGCCCTGACCGTTTTGTCCCACAAGAGATTCCGAGCAGCTTACGACTTTCTTCTGCTACGGGAGATGGCCGGCGAAGATCTGGGCGATCTCGGCAACTGGTGGACAGAATTTCAACAGCAGGATGCCAAGGGGCAGAAGAAGATGCTGGCGAGTTTGCAGCCACCCAAGCGAAGGAGAAGAAGACGCAAGAAAGCCGTCCGATCCAACCCGAACGCATCGTAACGGCAAAAGACCATTATTCCCTTGCCGTTTCCTACGATGACTTGCATAGTGACGACTTTCGCGATCTGGAGTGGATGTTGGACGCCAACTGGGTGACAAAGGTACCACGATTCATCGTAGTGGAGGGACCCATCGGCGTAGGCAAGACTACCCTTACAAAGAGGCTGGCAGCAACCTTCAACTACGAAGCACTGTTGGAAAGACCTGAAGACAACCCATTTCTGGAACGGTTCTATCGAGATCGACGCAACGCTGCCCTGCCCACTCAGCTTTTCTTCTTGTTCGAACGAGCTCGCTATATTCAGGAACTGCGACAGGGCGAACTGTTCCAACCGGTCCGGGTCGCCGATTTCCTAATCGAAAAGGACCGTCTGTTCGCACAGGTCAATCTTGACGTGGACGAGATGAAACTGTACGAAAACATCTATTCGCATGTGGTGGTGGACTGTCCCGTTCCCGACCTGGTCATCTACCTGCAGGCGCCGGTCGAAGTACTGATGGACAGAATCGCTCGCCGAGGCAACGAGGTGGAGAGGAACATCGACAGAGAGTACTTGCGTGATCTGATCGACGCCTACACAGAGTTCTTTCACTACTATGACGTTGCTCCGCTCGTCATCGTAAATGCAACCGACATAGACCTGGCAAATAGTGAACAGGATTACCAGCAACTGATAAAATATCTGCAGCAAGCCGGATCGGGAAGGCACTACTTTAACCCGAAACCCTCAATTCTCTAGCGGACACTCAGATGAGCACACAAACTGCACGGGCGCCAGTCACTCTCAACACCCTATCCAGCCTGAAAAAGCAGGGTAAGAAGTTCGCCTGCCTGACAGCCTATGATGCGTGTACTGCAGAGCTCGAGTGCATCGCCGGCATAGACGTAATCCTGGTGGGAGACTCCCTCGGCATGGTTCTGCAGGGTCACGACAGCACGCTGCCGGTCACCATGACCGACATGGTTTACCACACAAGGTGTGTGAGGCGCGGCAACAAAGAGGCGATGCTGATGGCAGATCTGCCGTTCATGAGTTATGCATCGGAGTCACAATCACTTGAAAACGCCGCCGCGCTCATGCAGGTTGGCGCTCAGATCGTCAAACTCGAAGGTGGCGCCTGGCTGGCGGAATCCACCCGCTTACTCGCCGAACGAGGCATTCCGGTCTGTGCGCACATGGGGCTCACGCCGCAATCCATCAATCGCCTGGGTGGCTATCGAGTACAGGGCAGAAATCCCAAACAGGCTGAGAAGATGGTCGAGGAAGCCAAGATACTGGAGCAGGCGGGGGCCAGCATCTTGTTGCTCGAGTGCGTACCCGTTTCGCTGGCGAAGAAGATCACCGAAGCGCTAGAGGTCCCGGTGATCGGCATTGGCGCCGGACCGCATACCGACGGACAGATCATGGTCGTGCACGATATGCTCGGCATCACGCCACCGTCCATCAAGTTGCCGCGGTTCGTCAAGAACTTCCTGCCGGAGAGCACGGACGGAATCCAGGGTGCCGTCTATGCGTATGTCGAGGCCGTGAAGAGCGGTGATTTCCCAGCTCCCGAACACTGTTTCAAGTAACCCAATCCGCCCGCCATGGAAACGATTCACAGCATCGCCCAAACCAGGGAAGCCCTTGCTGCCGTGAAGGCGCGAGGAGACACGGTGGCTTTGGTTCCCACCATGGGCAATCTGCACGAGGGCCACCTCAGCTTAATTCGACACGCTCACACGCTAGCCGACTATGTGGTGGCGAGTATCTTTGTCAATCCGCTGCAGTTCGGCCCAAACGAAGATCTGGACAGCTATCCCCGCACCCTTGCGGAGGACACGGACAAGCTGCAGGCTGAAAAGACGGATCTGCTATTCGCTCCCTCCGCCAAAGAGATGTACCCGGCGGGCACAAGCAGCCAAACCGAAGTCAAGGTACCCGGCCTATCCGCCATCCTGTGTGGCCAATCGCGCCCCACCCATTTTGCCGGGGTCGCCACGGTGGTGTGCAAACTGCTCAATATCGTCAGTCCGGATGTGTCTGTTTTCGGTCTAAAGGATTTTCAGCAGCTGATTATTATCCGCACGATGGCTGAAGATCTGCTCCTTCCTGGTGAAATCGTCGGTTGTCCAATCGTTCGAGAGTCCACCGGGCTGGCAATGAGTTCAAGGAACAACTACCTCGACGAGAAGGAAAGCAATATTGCGCCCATGCTGAACCAAACGATCAGAGCAGCCAAGTCAGCCCTTGAAAGTGGCAATCAGGATCATGCCCAGATCGAGAACGAGGCTACAGTGGCGTTAGAAAAGGCTGGTTTTGTTCCAGACTACGTCTCCATCAGAAACGCCCGCTCACTCGAATCGGCAAGCCCGGGAGACTCGGACTTGGTCATCCTCGCGGCCGCATACCTCGGCAAGACTCGGCTGATCGATAACCTGCAAGTCAATCTGTCGGCTAATCGTTAGTTAGTGTGCTGTCACGCCTGCGACAGGGTAGGAATGTTTGCTTTAAAAACAATGGCTTGGGTGGGCCGCATGCGGATGGTCGTGACGTGCGGACTTTAAATCTAGATAGGCACTGGCTATCATTGCTCGATGGATATTTCTAAGACAAAGGCTTGGAAGCAGCTACTGCGTCACCGACAGGACTTAGGCACGAGCCGCATTGACGACTTCTTCAAGGCGGATCGGAATCGCTTTGAAACGTACTCGGCCACGGGCGCCGACCTGTTCCTGGATTACTCCAAGAATCTGCTTAGCACCGGAACCCGGCAACTGCTGTTAGATCTCGCCAGGGAGAGTGGTCTGCCGGACGCGATCGAGGCAATGTTCAACGGCGACAAGATCAACGCCAGCGAGAGCCGAGCCGCCATGCACTTCGCACTCAGAAATCCGCCTGATCGTGCCTTGCACATCGACGGGCAGAATATCGGCACCGACGTCGCAAATTGCCTAGACAGGATGGCGCGCTGCAGCGACAAGATTCGAGCTGGTGAATGGCGAGGGGGAACTGGCAAGCCGATCAGCAGCATCGTGCACATCGGTATCGGCGGCTCTTACCTCGGACCGAAGATGGTTTCCCAAGCACTAAAGCCCTACCTGTCGACGGATGTTGACGGCCACTATCTTGCCAACGTGGATGGCTCCCATATCAGCGATCTCCTCACCGGGCTGGACCCGACGACAACATTGTTCATCGTTGTTTCGAAGTCCTTTGGCACTCTTGAAACGAGGCTAAACGCAGACACGGCCAGGCACTGGCTGCTGCAAAGCGGCATACCCGAGGACGGCATCAGTAATCACTTCCTGGCGGTAACCGCCAACCCGGAAGCAGCGATACGCTTCGGCATCGAGGCAGATCACCTGTTCCCCATGTGGGACTGGGTGGGGGGTCGTTACTCCCTTTGGTCCGCAGTCGGTTTGCCCCTGTGCATCACCCTCGGAGCGGACCTCTATCGTGAGCTGCTGGCGGGCGCTCACGCCATGGACACGCACTTCAGGGAAGCCGATCTGGATGCAAATCTACCTGTGCTGCTGGCGCTAATTGGGGTCTGGTACATCAACTTCTTTGCGGCCGAAACCCACGCCATCATCCCTTACGATCATCAGCTACGGGATCTACCGGCCCATCTGCAACAACTCGAGATGGAGAGCAACGGCAAATCGGTCACCAGTACGGGTGCCGAAGTTTCTGTCGAAACAGCCCCCATCATCTGGGGTGGCGAGGGAACGAATGGTCAACACGCGTTCCATCAGTTACTTCATCAAGGGACGAGATTCGTAACAGCGGATTTCATCGTCTCAGCGCAGAGTCAGCATAACCTGCAAAGTCACCAGGACTGGTTGATTTCGAATTGCCTGAGTCAGAGTCAGGCCATGATGGTAGGCAAGGCGAAGGATGAGATCATAGAGGAGCTGACCAGTGGGGGGATGAGCAATGAGGATGCCAAACGTCTTGCGCCCCATAAGGTGATCGTTGGCAACCATCCCAGCAATACCATTGTGATGCAACGTGCCACACCCAGGAACATAGGTGCCTTGATTGCCCTTTATGAACACAAGGTTTTCTGCCAGGGCACTATCTGGGGAATCAACTCGTTCGACCAGTGGGGTGTGGAACTGGGCAAGCAATTGAGTGATAACATATTCGCCCAGGTAACCGGCGAGCAGAACCGGATGGAATTTCAGGATTCCTCCACCACCGGCCTGATCGCGATGTATCAGAAATATAGAACTTCAACCAAAGAGTAATGCGCCCAGGAGTCGACCATGGCTGAAAAGATCTATCCCGTCCCGGAGACTGCTAGAGAGAGAGCTCATCTCACCAGCGAACAATATGCGGAATGGTATGCCGCCTCCATCGATTCACCTGATGAATTCTGGGCGGCACGTGCGACTGATTTTCTGAACTGGAACAAGCCGTGGACCAAGGTCCGCGCGTCGGACTTTAGCAAGGGTGAGGTAGCCTGGTTCCTGGGCGCCGAGCTAAACGCCTGTAGCAACTGCGTCGACAGACATCTGCAGTCCAAAGGTGATCAGGTGGCTATCATCTGGGAAGGTGATGATCCGACCATCGAGAAGAAGATCACCTACCGCGAAATGCACGATCAAGTCTGCCGTCTTGCCAACGTGCTGAAGAGCCGCGGCGTCAGCAAGGGTGATCGGGTCTGCATCTACATGCCGATGGTCCCGGAAGCCGCATTCGCCATGCTTGCGTGTGCCCGAATCGGCGCGATTCACTCGGTCGTATTCGGTGGTTTTTCACCGCAAGCGCTGCAGGATCGAATTCTGGATTCCGACTGCCAGACGGTAATCACCGCAGACGAGGGACTAAGGGGCGGCAGGCCGGTCCCGCTCAAACAGAATACCGATACGGCACTGTCCCAATGTCCGAATGTCCATACGGTAATTGTCGTTCAAAGAACCGGCAATCAAGTACCCTTTGCCGAAGGCAGGGATATCTGGTACCACCAGTCCGTCGAGTCCGCCAGCGCAGATTGCGAAGCGGAATCCATGTCCAGCGAAGATCCTCTTTTCATTCTCTACACGTCAGGATCGACCGGCAAGCCGAAGGGTGTTCTGCATACCACCGGCGGTTATCTGCTGCACGCAGCCATGACCCACAAGTACGTATTCGACTACCATGACGGAGATATTTTCTGGTGTACAGCCGACGTTGGCTGGGTCACGGGCCACTCCTACATCGTCTATGGTCCTCTGGCAAACGGTGCCGTAACTCTGATGTTCGAAGGTGTTCCCACCTATCCCTCCGCATCCCGTTTCTGGCAAGTGGTGGATAAGCACAAGGTCAACATCTTCTACACCGCTCCCACAGCGCTGCGGGCGCTGATGGGACAGGGTGACGCATTCGTGAAGGAAACGTCACGCCAATCGCTTCGACTATTGGGAACTGTTGGGGAACCCATCAATCCGGAAGCATGGAGTTGGTATTACGATGTGGTGGGAGAGGGGCGCTGCCCCATCGTGGATACCTGGTGGCAGACTGAAACAGGCGGCATCATGATCACACCGTTGCCCGGTGCTACCGATCTCAAGCCCGGTTCAGCTACGCTTCCCTTTTTCGGCGTCAAACCGGCCTTGCTCGACGCCGACGGCAATGTTCTGGATGGCGCCACCTCGGGAAATCTGGTGATCACAGATACCTGGCCCGGCCAGATAAGAACGGTGTTTGGAGACCATGACAGGTGCGTCAGTACCTACTACTCCACTTATGAGGGTTGTTATCTTACCGGAGATGGCGCACGCAGGGACGAGCAGGGGTATTACTGGATAACGGGGCGCGTCGATGACGTCATCAACATCTCCGGCCACAGAATGGGTACCGCCGAAGTGGAGAGCGCGCTGGTTTTACACGATGCTGTGGCGGAAGCGGCGGTCGTCGGCTATCCCCACGACATCAAAGGCCAGGGGATCTATGCGTACGTTACCCTCATGCACGATATCGAGGAATCGGAAGAGTTGCGCTTGGAACTGATCGATCTTGTCAGGAAGGAGATCGGTGCCATAGCAAAACCGGATATCATTCAGTGGGCGCCCGGGTTACCCAAGACGCGATCCGGAAAGATCATGCGTCGCATCCTGAGAAATATCGCAGCCGATAATATGGATGACTTGGGGGATACAAGCACGCTGGCCGATCCGTCCGTGGTCGACGATTTGATCGAGAGAAGTCCCCACGGCAGCTCCGCCG
>CEQE01126670.1_pt1 | contig 36136 bp, 35 predicted proteins | sample 356201 | NCBI WGS metagenome assembly CEQE01 (sample SAMEA2619970, study PRJEB7988) | marine metagenome | biome: marine biome (ENVO:00000447); feature: mesopelagic zone (ENVO:00000213) & marine oxygen minimum zone (ENVO:01000065); material: "saline water (ENVO:00002010), including plankton...
TCAATTGAAGAACCTAAATGAACTTCCGAACGCCGTGGTATCGGGTAAGGGGCTTGCGCGGACGCGGAATGAGGGCTGCAAGCCGGGTAATAAAGTCGATGGAACCGAACACAATGTAGGTCGGCCCTGACCTTTTATCCCAACAATCCCATTAGTGTGGCTTCAACCACCACTTTCGCGCGTTTAACAGACAGCTTCTGGACTTTACGCAACCGCTCCCAGCTTTCCCAACTGGTAATACTATCAGTGGATAGGCAAAAGAATGGGTCTGTCTGGCGATCGAGTCAAGTACTGTGGTCCGATGGTGTGTCGGTGATTGTTCGAAGGTTGATGGGAGTTGGTGGATCTTGTACGGGTCGGCTGGTCTAGTTCCTACGAGGTAAGTGGGAATGCGTGAAGTTGAGAATTGAAGAGCGCAGGGGTGACGTCACGCCACTAGGCCTCAATGAATGGAGTCGCTGGCATTTGATTCGCTGAGGGGTGCGGGCGGGGCCCTCTGCTGGACATGGTCGAGAATCCTGCGGATAACGTCGGGGTCGGTCACGTCGGCTATGATGCGGAGCTTGCCGCCACAGAAGGGACATAGTGTTACATCGATACCGAACACACGCTTGAGTCTTTCGGCCCAGGAGAGCGGTGCGATAGGCTGATCGGCGCCAGTGTCGGCATGGAGGGTCGGCTTTGAGCGCGAGCAGGTCTGCGATGATGTCTTGGGGCGAGAAGATCGGCGTTTGGTAGGACCGGAACCCGGTACGACTGCACGCCGAAAGGGCGAATTCGGCGCCAGCACCCCATGGTAGCGGGTCAGATGGGTGCGTGGTCGCGGCACCAGCGCGGCAAGGCGCGCGATAAAATCCTCGGGACTGAAGACGATAGTGGTGGTGCCATCGTCGAATGGATGCTTGAGGCTGTAGACCACCTGGCCTACGGTATTGATGGATAGACGCTCGAGGCAGACCGGCGGGCGTGTGATATAGCGGCAAAGGCGCTCAAGGCGCTGTCGCTGATGCGGCTGACAACTTACTGAGGCGTTGAGCGAGAACCCGTCCCGGTTGACGGTGAAGGCTTTCGGGGCGGTGGGCTTCGCGATGGCGGGGTTCTTCAGTGTGAGGGTTCGTTGACCGGCATCGGACCCGACAGCGATACGATACTGGATGGATGCGGCCTTGATGGCATCGAATTCGTCGTCCTGCTGAAAATCCAGCCAAGGGCCTTCCGGATCCTGCACCAGCACCTCGTCCTTCGTTAGTCTGCGAACGATCCGGTGGATGAGCCGGTTCAGGAGCTTTTCGAGTTCCTCGGGTCGTGGGGCGTTGACACAGTGGAACTTGATGCCGTTGTCTTCGAGGGTGTAGACGCCGTCGAGAACCAGCATGTGGAGATGAACATTAAGATTGAGAGCACTACCGAAGCGCTGTATCAGGGTAACGGCACCGGTACGAGCGCCACTGGCCACCTTGAGACCTGCTCGCTGGGTGAGATCGGTCTGGATGGCCCGAAAGATGACGGCAAGACAACGGCTGAGGACATCAGGGCGGTTGGCGAAGAGCAGACGCAGGGGCCAGGGGAAACTCAGCACCCATTGCCGAACCGGTACCGGGGGAATGACATGATCGATCAGATGTGCTGCGGTCTCGACCATGCGCCGGGCGCCACAGGACGGACAAAAACCGCGTCGTTTGCACGAGAACGCCACGAGATGTTCGTGCCGGCAACCGTCGCATTTCACCCGCAGAAAACCGTGCTGAAGGAGGCCACACTGCAAGTACTCGTAGAATTCGTTTGTGACGAATGCCGGCCATCTGCTGCTCTGGCCATGGGCCATGTGCTGCTCGACGATTGCATAGAGTGCGGTCTTCTCGGGTTCGTGGCGAGCGTACCGGCGTGTAGTGGCCAAGGGCCTGGCAAGTGCCAAACAAAGCTGGCTGGCCCCAACCGACGCCAGAGGAGCAGACGCAGCTACGGGAAATGTTGTGGCAAGAGGCTAAGTAAGGAAGCCTCGCAAATGCGATACGTACGCTATGCCATGGTCCCATCGGCTAGGTAGCGCATCCAGTTCTTCAGACGGTCTGACAGTAACGCCTGATTAGCGAGAGCGAATGCAATCATCTCTTCAACGCTCAGGCAGTGAATGTTTTTGGATGGCGTACCAACGTAGCGCCCTTGTGTAGTAAACAAAAAAACATCGCAATCAAGGCTTTCGTATTTGGCCAAGTCGATGGGGACACCTTGTTTTACTTGTACAACCGCTCGCCTGCCCGAGTCTCGGTGCTTCAGGACAAATTCGTAGGCGACCGTGTCTGATTTACAGGAGCTTGGAATCAGGCGGTATCCCTGCTCCTGCAGATAGGCGCCCACGATATCCTCGCAGTCTTCCGCAGAAGCCAACGAGAAGAGGCTGACATCAGTTCTGTCAGGGCCATACACAACGTTGCCGGACAGTTTATTGAACAGTAGTTGCGAGTAATACGCGACGGAATCATCAGCGACGGTTTGAACGGTTCTTGCTGGAATGAAGCTGTTGACGACCTTCCCCGGAACGGAATCCACGGTACCGACCCGAAACCACTCACAGTCTCTTGCGTTGATGATGTCAGCCTCTACGTGATCTGGCGATCCATCGTAACGCCACTCGCTTGCTATCCTGCCGAGGTAGTATTGACCATCCCTGTCTCGAGTCCAGCATAGATCGTTGACCGACATTCGGTTGTAGACGGCGTTCACGGCAGGCCACCAGCCCTTGTCTTCCGGGTAGTATCTTGCGTTTGCTAGCTGATAGTAAGAGTCCCAGTCGAGGGTCTCATGCTCGTCCACTCGCCAGCCGACCCCTAAAACTCCCTTGTCCAGGCAAAATCTCCGGGGATCAACGCCTGCCTTTGATGCGGTCTTTATATTGAGTCGCCAGATCGCGGTCATACAGAGATTGAAGTAGCTGTTCGAGTTTAAGGAAGTTTGTACCCGTCCATGCATGCGGGTGCGGAATGACAAAGGAGCGGAAACAGTGAAAGATCGTTCTCCCTTCGGAATTCTCTTACTCGTTTCATTTGCCATCGTGGCCTGCGGCGGGAGCGGAGGCGGCACGTCCAATTCAAGACCGGTTGCCAACGCTGGTTCTGATCAAACCGTGGATGAACGGGCAACAGTCACCATTGCAGCCACTGGCACCGACAACGATGGATCGATTGCTTCCTATTTGTGGACCCAGACTCAGGGTACTCCGGTCGCGCTGTCCGATGCGAATACTGTCGAAATCCAATTTACGGCGCCGACATTGATTGCGTCGGAAACCCTGACGTTCCAGCTAGTCGTCACCGACAACGAGGGCGCAACCAATTCCGATTCAGTATCGATAACTGTCAATCCGGTCGATGAGTGTGTGGATGGACTCGTGGATCCGGCCCCACCAAACCACACAGTTGTCCTTTCCGCAACGGGTGATCTGGAGGTCGTCCTCGGAACTCGCCAAGTCGCGTTCGATGTACTGGACCCCTGTCTGCCGGTTTTCATGCAGTACACAAATGCGGGCTCAGACCCCATCTATCTTTCCGATATTGAGGCGCAGCAGTTGTCCAGCCGGACAATCACACTCGGTGAAGAGCATCCATTCCTGAGTGCAGCACTCGTTCACTCGTCCGGAGCAGCGATTGGCCCAGGGCTGTTTCTGCTGCCGGGCGAGAGCAGCACGATGAGTGCCGTCTTTAGCAGGGAGCGGATTACGCTCTATTCAACGCCGCCCCTCGGCGGTGGCGTTGTCACGCGACATCTGAATCTCACGGCACGCCACGAGCTGATCGAATCAACGTTGGACTTGGCCTTCGATGTGGACTTCGGCACGTTGCCTGAAGAACGGATCCCCGATCCGGGCGTCGCACCTGGCGAGTTGCTGGTTAGTTTCAGATCTGACGCGACCTTTGCGGAAATTGAGGAAATGGTCGCAAGGCACGGAAACCATATCATGGGAGGCACGACCATCCGGTCGGGAGGAATCGGACTTGCCGTTCATGTTTGGATCCCGTTTGGGACGACGACGGATGTGATGATGGAGATCCTATCCAATGAACCCACGGTCTTGTATGTCGAGAGGAATATAGACTATGTCATTGACGAAGCCGAATATGGCCCAACTGTTCAGTATGAGGAGCTGGATTTCCCTACACGCATTGACTTGGTGGGAGGATCTTTCTTGTGCGAAATCGGCGATGGGCTGTTCACGTCTGAAGACGATCTTGAGAATGAGTTCTTCCCTAGCGAGTGCTATGAACTGGCACCAGCGATTGAATTTAGCGCTCACTCACTAGTCACATTTGACAGCGGCGTCGGCGGTGGATGTGGTGAATCTGGTATTGTATTGGAAGGCGTTACATATGAACCTGACACTGGAAAAGTATTTGTTCATCTGCACGGGTGGGATCATCAAGGTTGTTTGGCGTGGTTCAGTTTTCAAAAGTGGCTGCTGATCGATAGGGTTCCAGATGATACTGTCCTGCAGATTATCATCAGGGAAGGAGGGTGGGGATGATGAAACGGGTGAAATGACACCGGCTCGAGCCAATACTGGCTCAGGCCCTGATTCGCCGATCCGCAATGCTACTGGTCGGCCTCCACAATCGGAAAACAGCTGAACTTTTCGTTACCGATCATCCAATACGGTATGTACCTGTAGCCGGGGTATCCGCTAACGTCATAGTGAAGGGGCAAACCGGGTAACGGTTGTAGCAGATTGGTCAGGTCACGCGCAGCGATGCTAAGGCCGGAAAACGCTCCCGCAGAGCTCGCCGGAGTGACCCGTGGATATAGAGCATGGTTCCTCACTGCGTCTCGGCGAGTTCTATCAATGCACCCTCGGGGCTTTCGATATACGCGTAATTGGTTCCAAGGTAGTCGTGCAGTTTTGCCACAATCTTCTCGCCCCGCCCCTTGATGCGCGCCATCTCCTTAGCGAGATTGGGCATGCCCCATCCAAGATGGTCGATTGAGCGAAACTCCGTTGGCGCAATTTCTCTGTTCGTTTTTGAAATGATAAGCCACATGCCGCCATATCGAATGGCGGGCAAAGCGCTCAGCCCTTTGTATGTCGTAATCTCGCCGCCGAAGATCTCTTGATACCAAATGATGGCCTTTTGCGGGTCCTTGGAGACGACGTGCACATGGTGCAGACCGAAGAGTTCGGGATCCTCCATCACTTCAAGTTTGGTTCCCCATGGATCCATGATCATGGCGTACTTGAACTTGCCCGGGACCTCGCGTACTTCCTGAAGTATCTCAATTCCAGCGCTCTTGAACTCCTCCATCTTGGCGTCGAGCTTCTCGAAACTGAATCCGAGATGATCCGCCGCAGTACCTTCGCTCCCCTTCAGTTCCCCGCCTTGGTGAGGAGAACCGTCCGCACCGAAGAAATCCTCGGGAAAGACGAGTAGATAGGCTGATGACATTTGCACTGCTGAGTCGTCCAGCTTCTTTCCACCCATGTACTGGCTATACCATTCCGCTGCGGCTTTGGGATCGGAAGCGCGAATGTGAACATGGTGGTAGGTGGACTCGGCGGCACGGGTCGCGACGCTGGCGCATAATACCACGGTAACGGATGCGAAACGGATTAGCTTCTTCATGTTCCATGTCCTCCGGCGTGCATTATCACCACATATGAGCGCTGATTGAAGAGAGATGTTGTGCGTGCTGCTGCAACGCATGACAAAAGCCCATATCTCTGAGACTCGTATCTCCGTATACTCTTACATATGAGGGCAGTCCGCATCGAGGATTCCATGAAGACTCCAAAAAAGCTAGCAAAAAAACTGGACGCTTTCAGCAAGAACAAAGGCGCGGACCTATTTGGCGTTGCGAACCTGAAACCGGTACAGGACTTCATCATTAGCCATGGCGATCCGGTCGTTGCCGGTTACCCCCGTGCAGTTTCGCTCGGGATGCAGCTTAGTGATACCATCGTGGAGCACCACTCCCCCGATGAACCCAGGGCCAAGAGTCTCTATTGGCACCACGTCTACGACGTGGTCAGCGAACGTCTCAATTCTCTGGCTTACGATGTGACGAGATGGCTGACAGATCGTGGTTTCGGCGCCCTACCGGTTCCCGCGTCAACGCCGTACGATTTCACTACGCTGCAGGGGATTATCTCCCACAAACTAGCAGCACACTTGGCGGGACTTGGGTGGATTGGCAAGAACTGTCTGCTGCTCACCAAAGAATTCGGACCCCGCATCCGCTTTATCACGATACTCACCGATGCGCCTCTCGCTCACGGTAGAAGAATCGACAAACTTTGCGGTGAGTGTCGGATCTGCATCGATGCCTGTCCGGTGAGTGCCTTTACCGATGTAGAGTTCGACGAGTGTGATGACGTTGAAGTTCGTTTTGACACGCGCAAGTGTTCTGACCACCGATCCAAGCATCCCTGTGGCCTGTGCGTTTCAACATGCCCAATCGGCACCACCGCTAAGACAAAGAGAGTAAGGGCAAGCTCACTCTGATTTGCAGCGGGCCACCGAAGGCTCTGATCTGACCATGGTGCGTTTGCCGGCTAGATGTTCCTGGTGCAACGGCAGGTGATACCAATGAAGCCACTCGTGCAGGCGAGGCAACGGAGAGCAGACCAAGAAACCACACGGTCAGAATTCCTATGTGCTGCGCCATGAGGACGTCCTTGGCCTGCCTCTTGAGCTGCTCGGGCCCCTTTTCTATAGCCCGCCGCCTTCAATCGTCGGACAGACGGTTGCATCATAGCGATATCTGTGTGAGGGTTAGCGCTTCACACCATTGAAACCAACGAGGGGTTCAGTATGAAAGCAAGACTCGCAATCATGTTCGCCGTTTTCGTCTTTGTAGGCGGCTGCGCAACGACCGGTGCGATCAATCCCGCAGTGGGCACCTGGTCCGTGGTAATTGCAGCGCCTCAGGGCGATTCCCCAGGCACATTGAGCATCAACGAAGATCTGACAGGTGCCATGACCATGACCATGGCCCCCGGAGAAGAAACTGTCCTGAATAACGCTGCATTCGCTGACGGCAGTCTGACTTTCGATGTTGTCTTCAACATACAGGGCAATGAGATTCCGGCCAAATTCGTCGGAACCATCGTGGGTGATGAGGTCACTGGTGAATTTCAAACGGACTTCGGCAATGCGGGCGTTACGGGTACGCGGCAATAGGATTCGCCGCCAACACCCTCTAGACAGTGGAGCATTCCAGGGGATTCAAAGGTAGCATCGGCCGCACGCTGAAAGATTCGTCAGCTTCATGGTCAACTGATGAAGCCACCTTGGCCGCCAGGCCCAACATCGTCATGATCGTGCTTGACGATGTGGGCTATGCCCAAGTTGGCTGCTATGGCAGCGATATCGAAACGCCTGTGCTCGATGGGCTCGCGGCGGAGGGTTTGCGCTACGCCAACTTTCATGTGACGCCCCTTTGTTCACCTACCAGAGTCTGTCTGTTGACGGGCCGTAACCACCACAGTGTGGGTATGGGGCGCGTGTCTGAAATGATCAATGGGTTTCCAAACACGCGCGGCTTCGCGGCAAGGGAAGCGGCGAATCTTGCTGAAATCCTGCGCCCTCACGGGTACCACAGCATGGCTGTGGGCAAGTGGCACCTCACTGCCATGGATGACACCAGTCCTGCCGGGCCGTACGACCACTGGCCGCTGCAGCGGGGTTTCGATCGATTCTATGGATTCCTCGCCGGCGAGACCAATCAGTGGAACCCCGAGCTGATTTTGGGTAACGAGCGAATCGAAGTGCCGCAGGACAGCGACTACCACTTGTCAGAAGATCTCGTCGACCGGGCGTCCTTGTGGCTGAGGCAACTGGTATCAGCCAGTCCGGACACACCGTTCTTTCTTTATCTCGCCTTTGCTGCAGCCCATTCGCCCCATCATGTTCCGAGGCCCTACGCCGACAAATACTGCGGCCACTTTGATGACGGCTGGGATAAGGCGCGCGAACGGATTCTGAAACGGCAGAAAGATTCAGGCCTTTTGCCTGCAGACCAGCAATTGGCGCCGCGCAATCCCAGAGTTCAGGTCTGGGACGATCTCGATGCCGATGAAAAACGGGTGGCGGCACGCATGGAGGAGGTGTTCGCCGGTTTTCTCGACCACACCGATGTGCAGATCGGCAGATTGCTTGAGCAGATCGATGCCCTTGGCAGACGGGATGACACGCTGCTCGTGGCACTGTCAGACAATGGCGCAAGCGAGGAGGGTGGGCCACACGGCACTTACGACCATCAGAGGTCCCGAAATGGATTCGCAACCAGCGTAGCAGAGATGCAGGCGCGACTGGACGATATGGGTGGACCCCTGCTCTACAATCATTATCCGTTCGGCTGGGCCATGGCCGGTAACACGCCCTTCAAGCGCTACAAGGCCAATACCCACTCCGGTGGCGTACGCGCACCGCTGATTTTATCCTGGCGGAATGGGATCGCTGCTCGGGGCGAGACGCGTAGACAGTTCTATCATGTGGTGGATATCGCGCCGACGATTCTCGACCTTGTCGGCGCCGAGGTCCCCCAACACGTGAATGGTATCGAGCAAATGCCGATGCACGGCATATCCATGCGGCATACACTGGATGACGATTCAGCCGATACACGCAAGGAAACGCAATACTTCGAAACGCTGGGCCATCGTGCGGTGTGGCACAAGGGGTGGAAGGTGGTCGCCCATCATCTCCGGGGGAAGGACTTTGACGAGCCGTGGGAACTCTATCATCTCGACGAGGATATGGCTGAGCTGAATAACCTGGCGGAGGAGCTTCCTGACAAACTCGCCGAGCTTGAAGGCCTGTGGTGGCAGGAAGCTGAGCGATTCGGTGTCCTGCCTCTGGACGATCTGTCGAGTCGCTCGGACTTCGGTTGGGCTGCGAGCCAGCTAAGCCATTGGGTACTCTATCAGGATGCGGTCCTGCCTCATTTCTACCCCAGGGTTCCGTCGGTACGTGGTCGATCTCACCGAATTACCGCCCGTATCGAACGACTGGATACCGATATGAGCGGCGTTCTGATAGCCGATGGCGGCCGATTCGGCGGCTGGAGCGTATTCATACACGACAACCGCCTGCATTACACCACCAATTCGTTCGGTGACCGTTCACGGGTAACATCGACGGCAGCCGTACCCACCGGCGAAGTTACTCTCCAGGCGGACGTCATTCGCGTCGATCAAGACGAAGGCCTGGTACGCTTTTATATTGACGATGACGCGGCCGGTGAAGGTCGTTTGACACCCTTTCGTTGGGGTAATTTCGTCAACGAGCCGCTCGAAGTGGGATTCGACAGTCAGACACCTGTCGATGAAATCTACCAGTCACCGTTTAGGTTCGGTGGCAAAATCATCGATGTCACCATCGACGTTTTTGGTCGCGATGTGGTCGATCCCGATGTGTTGCTGGCGGAGCTGATGCGCTCACAGTAGGACGAGGGACCTCGCATTCATTCAGCGAATGACTACGACGAGACGGCGTTCGCCCTTCGCGTGAAGATGGATGTGATCAACGACAAGATGATTCCGATGAACAGGGTCACGATGAATCCCATCACGGGCGTTGCGATCGGGCCGATGAACAACTGTTGTATCTGTCTTGCCGCCTCGAGCTGATCCTCCGGCAACCCCTGTGCTAGCAGTGCAGCTTCTGCGACTTCCTTGACGCGAGTCGCTATCTCCACATCGATGACGGTCCAGTGGATCATGGTATAGACAGCAACCACAGCGGCGTAGTAACACACGATCAGCACCGCCAGACCGAAAGTCTCGCCATAGCCGATTGCCAACGATTCGGCCTTCCTGTATGCGATCTGTCCCCACAGGATGATGCCCAATATCACCGCGTAGTTGGCATACTGACCGATCGAGGATTCCGACATATCCAGCACGAACAACAGCAACGTCAGCGCAACCGTTACCGCCGCACCGACCAGGCCGAACTTCATCCCGAACTTGAACACGCCTACCGATTCATTTGCCATGGGATCTCCTCCTCCGTCGGTGATGGTCCTACATTTGCATCCTTGTCAGATGGTAAAGGACGACTCCTACATGGTCAACACGTCAACGCGTAGGTCACTGGCTCAGCACTTCGGCGAGCGTGACGGCCCGACCCAGTTTCGCCGACGCGTAAATTGCGTCCATCAGCTCGCTTTGATGTACGCCGTTTTCGGCGGACGTCGTAGGCGCTGATTTGCCCTGCATCAAGTCGACGAAGTGGCGGGTCGGGGTGACGGTTTCCGCGGCAAGCTCGTCACTCAGGTCGATCTGTTCGCTCTTATCCCATGCTTGCATGCGCTGACCTGCCCAGGGGTCAATGCGCACGCGGGCCTTATCGAAGATGAACACCATGTCCGCCGTTGCAGACGCACAGTTGCCATTGACTGTCACGTTAGCCAATACATCGTTCTCGAATCGGATGCTGATCACGCTGTTGACATCGACTTCACAGCCGTACGTTTCAATAAACGCCGAAACCAGTTTGGGTGATGATGCAACCGACCACACCAGGCTGCAAAGTGAATGTGCGCCGCTGTCATATGCCTGGCCACCGCCCGACATACTAGGGTCCTGACGCCAGGTTCCGACGGTGCCACGCATCCAGTTCTGCGTTAGATAGCCGTTTACCATCTGCAGATTGCCGAACCGCTGATCGTTGATCATCTTCTTCAGCAGCGCGAGCACGGGCGTGCAGGGGCTGTTGTATCCGATGATAAATGTCTTGTCGCTCTTCGCTGCTCGATCTCGCAGTGCATAGGCATCCTTGATTGCAGTCACCATCGGTTTTTCCAACAGGATGTGTACTTCGGCATCCAGCGCCTGGCAGGCGTGTTCATAGTGCAGCGTATGCGGCGTGCAGATGATGACGCCATCAAGATTCGACTCGTCATACATCTTCTGAGCATTGGTGTAATGTGAAGGCATGTGCCGGGTGCCGGTGAAGTGTTTCGCTGCAAACGCTTCCGTAATGTCTGTGCTGAGATCGCTCAGCGCCACCACTTCCACCTCGTCACCCATCTCAAGCAATCGCTCGGAGTGAATTCCGGCCATCATACCGTCGCCCAGCAAGCCGATTCTCAAAGTCATTGAATTCTCCTCGGGTTATCAATACGTCATTGGATGTTGGCGGCCATCTCCCCTCACTCAGGCTGTGGCGGCGGCCGCTTGCAGGTTAAGTGCTTCAGTCTTTTCAAGGTCCTCTCGAAGCGTTCTGGCACTCAGGAAGTAGTGAGTCGTTGCCCAGAGATTAGCCAGGACTGCCAGTGCCGCGATTGGTACGCCTAACGTTGAATAGAAGATTGCGAAGGCAAGACCGCCCAAAAGCCCCAACTGGGTATCGTTCAGTTCGAGGTCAAGCTTGATGGGTTCCAGCAGAATCGACAGAATGGAACGGTCGATGAAATTTACAACGTAGCCCAGAAAGAGTACACCCAGGACGAAGTTGCGGTATCGTTTCGAAAAGAGCGCTTTGGTCCACATCAATCTATGGCATCTGCTTCAGAGTGGCCAACTCTATCACAGAGACACTAGTGTCAACAGCGACTACTTGCCTACCTTGAGGAACTGCAGCGCATATCCATCGGGGTCGCGAAAGTAGAAGGTGAAGATGACGGTACCGCCGCCAACAGTCATCTCGTGAACGTCACTTGTAACTTCCGCGCCAGAGTCCTTTACCTTCTGAGCGTGTTCCTCGATGCTGTCGACCTGAAAGCAAATGTGGACGTTTCCCTCGTCGCCCGGCTCCATCGGCTGCTGGATATTCTTTGCCTTTGGATCGAGAACCTTCATCAGTTCCAGTGTGTCTCCTCCGGCGCGCAAAGGGATACATATCACGGATGTGTAGTCGAGCTCCTCGCCCACCTTGCAACCGACAACATCGCGGTAGAATTTCACCGAACGGTCGAGGTCATGAACGGCTATACACGTATGATTAATTCCCTCAAGCATTGTGATCCTCCTGCTTGGTCGTTAGCATCGCTACAGACGTTGTTCGGTCCTGGCGATGATACTGTCTTGTAGCTCCTTGTGCAGCTCTATAAAGCGGGCATTGTAGCCGGCGACTTTGACAGTCAGTTCCTTATGTGCCTCGGGATCCTCCTGGGCCGCGCGCAGCGTGTCAGAGGAGACTACGTTGATCTGCAGGTGATCGACCTTCTGGTCGACGAATACTCGAATGAGATCTGCGAGTCTCTTGACGCCGTCTTCCTGATCGAACAGTGACGGTTCCACGCGCATGTTCAGCGTTTGGCTGAGGGATACCGCCGCGTTATCTATCTTGCCGACGGATTTCAGCACGGCCGTGGGTCCGCTCAGCTCACTGCCTTGAGTGGGTGAGACACCGTCAGCCAAGGGTTCCCCTGCGAGCCTGCCAAAAGGAAGCGCCCCCACGCCCAGACCGGCGGGAACGTAACCGTACATTGGCACCATCACCGTCAGCTTGCGACCGCCGTAGGTCGTCTTGTACTTCTTGGCTTCCTCGGTAACGATGTGGGTTACCCAGGCGACCTGCTCGTCGACGTAATCATCATCGTTGCCGAATTTTGGTGCCTCTACGCACATCATGCGAATATCCGCGTGGCCATCAAAGTCACTCTCGAGGGCATCGCATAGCTGGTCCATGGTGATCTTCTCATCATCGAAGACCAGCTTCTTGATGGCGGCGAGGGAATTGCCGGCATCAACCGTGCCGATCATGCTCACTGCCCCAACGTTGTAGCGGGCACCGCCTTCCTCCATGGATAGCCCCTTCTCCAGGCAATCGTCTGTGAACGAAGAGGTGAATACCTTCGGTCGCAAGGCCGACTCAGACAGGTTCGCAGCGAGGGAGCCGCGCTTTACCTGCCAGGCCACCTGCTGACTGAATGCCTGCCGCAGTTCTTCAAAAGACTGGAACTGCCTTGGGTCACCCGTTTCGAGCCCCCTCTTCTGGCGACCGGCGTGGCCGGCCCCATTGGTCAGGACCGACTCCAGAATCTGCCCGAGGTTCACCCCGCTGCCTCCCCAACCGGAAGTCATATTGGGTATGGTCGGCTCATGACATCCGATGCAACAGCCCTTTCGGGCAAGTTCCAACGAAATCGACGGACCATCCAGGATCTCTCCCCGGGCAAGCAGGTTCTCGACCATCAGATCCTGATTGATAAACATCGGCCAACCGCCGCCGAGAGAGGTGAGTTGACTCGCCTTAATCAGCAGAGGCTCGGGCGTCTTGCTGTGCACCAGCAGGCCAAGGGTTGGTTCCACCATGGCGAGGGTGTGCATTCTAGCTTCGATAAACATATAGGAAAGTGCAGTGGAGCCATCCGTCCCATCGGGATTCAGGCCGCCCACGTCCATATGGACCCCCGGAGAGTGTGGCCCGGACCAACGCGCCCCGGACGCGCCCATAATGGGAAAGAACTGGGAATTGCGCATAAACCAGCAATCGATCAGTTCTTGGGCCTCCTCCTCGGTTATCCTGCCCTCCGCCAGATCACGCTCATAGTATGGGTAGAGATACTGGTCGGCTCGACCCGGACTTATACCCCAAGCCCACTCGTTGTCCCAGGCGTACAGAATGGAGAGGAACCAGACCGATTGCACGGCTTCGTAGAAGGTGCTTGCCGGGTGTGCGGGCACCCTGTCACAGACCTCAGCGATCTTCAGCAGCTCAGCCTTTCTTGCGCCTTTCTCCTCAGCCGCGAGTTCCCTCGCTCGGGCGGCAAACCTCTCGCCAATTTCTGCCGCCGCTTCAAGGGCCATGATGGCACCTTCGACGAAGGGCACTTTCTTGAAATCCTCGGGATCGACTGGGTCGAGCCGAGAGAGCCTATTTTCGGCTTCCCGCTGCATGCCCAGAATTCCCTTTTCAAGCACCTTGTCGAAGCCACCTGTCCAGTGGGTCAACGACTCGATGCCAAAATAGTGAAAGCGGTCTTCTTGCGCAGCATCCCGGCGGTGAAAGAGGGGCTCTGTTTCGGTGGGAAAGGACGGTGATTTGAGGTGTGTGCGCCAGTACGGGATGATCTCTTCCCGCAGCTCCTGCTTGACCTCATCGCTGACGAGAAAGGGCATGTACTCCCTGCTGCTGAGCGTATCCAGTTCCCGTTCCATGGCGACCGCTTGGCCCGGCATAAACGGGCTACCGTGGGGTTCGGAAAACATCCAGCCCACCAGCAGCTCGTCGGGGTATACGTTAAGTGGCAGTTCGCGCACCGATGCGGCAAAAGCCTTCGCCTGGCGAATGGAATCGGGCTCGCCTTCGGTCTCCTTCATGACCCTAGTCCTGATGCGCAGGAGGTCAATGACGAGCTTGTTTTCGGTATCCAAGTATCTCTGCTTTAGCCGTTCTACTCGTTCTGTCGGCTGCATCGTGATAACACCGTCGAGTAAGCTACTCTTCTTTACCACGTCTAGCATGGAGAACCTCCTTAGCGCGAATAGTGACGGGCCGCCTTTTGCGGCACCCGATGGTAATGACCACAATCTGTGTATGGAATCTAACCACATTTAGGCGTCTTTTGGCTATGGTCTTGCTTCAGAAACCACTGTTCTGAGAAGCGCCAGGCTGCCCGCGTAGTGTGCCGTACCGATTGGTTTAAGAGTTCGCCGCCCTGATCACCATTAGTTCACCGGTGATATGATCGGCTGCGGACGAGGCGAGAAAGAGCGCCAGATCAGCAACGTTTTCAGGAGCCGGGGGATAGAGTAAGGGCGGTACAGGTGTACCGTCCTTTCTAGTTGTGGGGGGGATTGACCCCCTCTCGATCTCGACTTGCGTTGTGATGAGGCCAGGGCAGATACAGTTGACGGTGATATTGTGCTTTGCCCAGCCGGAAGCCAGGCTCTCGGTCAGGCTGATAAGACCCCTTTTGGCCGCCGAGTAGTGGGCCATAAACGAGACGCCCCTCAAGCCGGCAGCGGATGAGACGTTGATGATCTTGCCGCCGGCCTGCTCAATCATCACCTTTCCGGCGGCAGAACAGCACAGAAAAGGCGCTGTGAGATTGAGCGCAACCGTCGCATTCCATTCGTCGGTTGTAAGCTCCTCGGCCCGCTTGAAGGTTATGGCAGCCCCCGCATTGTTCACCAGAATGTCAATGCGGCCAAACTTGTCCATGGTCTGCTTGACCATGTTGTCTACCTGCCCTGGAACAGAGACATCGGTGCCGACAGCGAGGGATTGCCTGCCGAGGGACTCTACTTCAGCGGCAACCCTGTTGAGGTTTTCCTGATTGCGGCTGGCAACGACGATGTGGGCACCCTCCTTGGCGTATTCCTTGGCGATACACTCGCCGATACCACTGCCACCACCCGTAACGATGGCAACTTTGTCTTCCAGCTTTAATTCGGTCATCTCGGGGCTCCTTTATTTCACCGTTAGCACGATTCTTCAGTGGTGCTAAGCCTACACGTGCCGAAGGTCCAAGTCGAACCGGATTGCTGGCCCAACTACACGCGTCGCATCCCTTTATCGAGAGGCAGCTTGGATGTTCGTTGTAACCGCGTTATTGTTCGCCTAATTCATCAAGGTGACTCCCAACGTGAGATCTCAGCTAGGCGCAGCACGCCCCGTCAGCCTCGTACTTGCCACGGCCATGCTATGTTGGGTGATGCCCGGCTTTGCGGGCGAAGTGGAGGTCGTGCGAACGATCTTCAAACAGAGTCGCACGACTTGGCGAGTTGACAGGACCCTCAGGCATGCTGATACCGGTTGGGAACACTATGCGAATGCTTGGCGAATCGTGGATGATGCTGGAACAGTACTTGGTACCCGCGAGCTTGCCCATCCACATGTCGACGAGCAACCGTTCACGCGGTCACTGCAGGATGTTGTCATCCCTCAAGATCTGAATATCGTGTTCATAGAAGCACGTGACAACAAACATGGATGGAGCTCGAAACGATTGCGCGTCAATCTTCAGGTTCCAAAGGGTCGCGGATATGAAATCCATCATGACGAATAGAACGCCGGTCCTTTACATATTCGCCGGACTCCCGGGAACAGGCAAATCTACAATCGCACAGGGCTTGGCTCGGAAGATCGATTGCGCCTACCTTCGGATCGATACCATAGAACAGGCGCTCCGGGATCTATGCGGTGTGGATGTCGAAGGCGAAGGATATCGGTTGGCTTATCGGATCGCCTCGGACAACCTTCGAGCCGGCAAGAGCGTAGTGGCGGACTCCTGCAATCCTATCGCGCTCACGCGAGATGAGTGGCAAGACGTCGCGTTGCAGGGGGGCCTCACATTCGTAAATATCGAAATTACCTGCTCAGACCAGACTGAGCACCGAGCGAGGGTGGAATCTCGCGATGTTAATGTACAAAACCTGCTTCTTCCTACATGGCAACAAGTTGAAGACAGAGAGTATCACCCGTGGACATCGGATAGGATTGTGATCGATACTGTGGGGAAGACGCCGCAGAATTGCGTAGAAGAGTTATTGGAGAGGCTAGGTTCGGAAGATTGAGACTTGCTGTGCAGCAGTGATGCTGCGCGCCTTAGGATAAGTGTTGGGAACCAGAGGACGTCAGATTCAACGTGGACTTCTTCGAGATAATTGCAGAATGCTCAGTAGCGTTGGCCGGCTTTGGTGCCGTGCACGCTGTCCTTCGGGGCGCGACCAATCCCCGCGGGGCCTTTCGGGCTTGGACTGTCGTAGTACAGGGTGCGGTGTCTTTTGTTCTAAGTGTTCTGCCTCTGGTATTGACTCTGACTTCCTTGTCCAACGAATCTCTGTGGCGCAGCGTGAGTGCCGTCGGGCTGGTCGCCACCAGTGCGACCGCCTACTCGTTCATCGTGTTTGACATTCGAATGACGCGCCTCGGCCATCCACCGCAGGCGTTAGCGAGTATCCGTATTGCACAACTGTTTGCCATCGCATCGATACTCGCATTGTTAGCCAATTTTATCGGCTGGCCTTGGCAGCCCGGACCATTTCTCTACGCGGTGGCACTGATCCTAGTCCTGATCACTGGACTGGTCGCATTGCTTCACGCCTTCATTCTACCTGTCCTGCTAGTATTCGATGGCAAGGATGTGGAGTCGCCACAGGAGCCTAACGGTGCCATGGCGAACGATGAATCGACGTTCAGCGACTCATCGCAGTAGGCCCCAGCACTCCTGATATGAGACCCATCGCCCAAAGCTTTTCAGACCGCTATCGCGCCGAATCCGGATATCGCGAGGTGCTGGTTCTATCGGTGCCGTTGATCTTCAGCAGTGGCGCCATGGCCGTCATGCAGTTTGTCGATCGGATGTTCCTGGCGTGGTACTCGCAGGAAGCGATCGCAGCGACCATGCCGTCCGGGGTGGTCTATTTCACCATCATGAGCCTGTTCACCGGTACCGCCGCCTACGTCGGCACTTTTGTGGCGCAGTATTGGGGTGCGAACCAGCACCGTCAGATCGGGTCGATTGTCTGGCAAGGGATGTACGTCGCTGCCATCGCCGGCGTTTGCCTCCTCTTCCTGATCCCCTTCGCCGAAGGCTTCTTTCGACTGGTGGGCCATGACCCAAAGGTCCAGGAACTGGAAACCATCTACTTTCAACTGCTTTGCCTGAGTGCCGCGCCCTCGACCGCATCGGCTGCCCTATCCGGTTTTTTCACCGGCCGAGGCAAGACGGTGCCGGTGATGTGGGTCAATGTCATCAGTACTGTCCTCAATATGCTTCTCAATTACCTTTTGATCTTCGGCAAATGGGGGTTTCCGGCTTGGGGCGTATTTGGTGCTGGTGTAGCCACGGTCATTGCGACCTGCTTTACCGCAGCAGTCTTCCTGGCGATGGTATTTCATTCGGAGTTCGAGGATCAGTTCGCCACCCGTACGAACTGGCGTTTCGATGCAGCCCTCTTTGGGCGATTGCTGCGCTTTGCGCTGCCAAACGGCATACAGTGGACCATCGAACACTTGGGCTTTTCCGCATTCATCCTACTGGTCGGGCGAATCGGAACGGTAGAACTCGCCGCCACAAATATCGCCTTCAACATCAACATGCTGGCCTTTATGCCGCTGATGGGGTTTGGTACCGCCATCTCCATAATGGTGGGACAGAACCAGGGCAGGGATCGACCAGACCTGTCCGAGAGCAGCGTCTATTCCGGACTGCACCTGGCCCTCATCTATATGTCTACCATGGTGTTATTGTACGTCTTCACCCCGGGCATCTTTGTCTGGCCGTTTGCCGCCGGAGCAGAACCGGGAAGCATGGCTGAAATCGAAGAGATGGTGATCATATTGCTCCGCTTCGTGGCGGTCTACAGCCTTTTCGACGTGCTGAGCATTGTGTTTTCGTCCGGCATCAAGGGCGCCGGCGATACGCGGTTCGTCATGTATATGACGGTCGGTTTTTCTATCATTGGTCTGACTTTACCGATCTATCTTGCCCTCGTCGTATTCCAGCTTGGTCTTTATGCAGCCTGGGTCATCATCTCGGTCTATATTGGGCTGCTGAGCTTTATCTTCTGGTTTCGATTCCTGCAAGGAAAGTGGAAGACGATGCGGGTGATCGAAACGACCGCTACAGCCGCTTCATCCGAGAATCGAGATACGGCGTGAGGACGCCTATCGAGTCGATGATTCGCCAGTGACATCCACAATGCGATCAGCCAGTTGCTTCCACCGCGGCTGTTCTTTGAGCTGCACGTACCACAGCCTAAGCCAAAGTCGCTCATCCGCATCCGATGGACCGCCTCGATCCAGGATTTCGTTAATCGAGGTCACTACATAGAGATCATACCTTGCCGGTCGAGCGGTCTGCTGGTAACCGAGGTCCCGAATGGCTCTGTCCGTTGCGGCGCAGTGAACCAATCCGACCTTTCTTGAAACCTAGGCGGCAGGTTGCCTTGATAAGCACATCTGAAAAGAGCAAACGTAGGTGTTAAGCCATGTCACAAGAACGGCAATACCGCGATATCCTCGATTCCCTGCTGAAATCGCCCAATCCGATTGTTAGATACAAATCGCACGTCAACATACTGGGAGCTGATGCTAGCGCCCAGAACATTTCTACGATGCGTGACGAAATCAAGACTTCTGCAATCGCCCAGAGTCTGTTGACGGACCTGGCCGATGCGAACCCATCGCAACGCGATGGCTTGAACACGCTCTACGGTCGCTTAAAGTACCTTGCCGACATTGATTACCCCCCTGGCGACGAGACCCTGCTGTCGTATCGCGATCGTGTGCATGGGTGGATCCGCCGGCTGGAAAAGGAATACGACGAGAAGCTTTTCATCAAGGACAAGTACCGGGTGCATGGTTCCTTCCACGGCAATGCCCTCTACGCATCGATTGTGCTCGGCATGGTCAACCAGGAAACTGATGAGCTATGCGACAACCTGATTGGGTACCAGTGGCCGGGAGGAGGATGGAACTGCTCGAAGGTGCCCAAAGCGATTGGACCGACGATCGTACATACCGCATATGGGATGCGGGGCCTTGTGGCATACCAAGCGCAGCGAGATACGCCGGCCCTTCGCACCGCCATCGAACTCTGCGCCGAGATCCTTCTGGATCGGCACGTATACCTGAAGAGAACGGACTCGCGACCGTTGCGACCTGTATACACCAAGATGGCCTATCCGTACCCTCGTTTATACAACTTCATGGTCGGTCTACATATACTGACGCGCGCCGGATACGTTACAGATGTCCGTTGTACCGAGGCACTGGACCTACTGGAGTCGAAGTTCATTGAGGGACAAGGCTGGCCGATGGAACGAAAGCTCTTCCACCACAACCCCAAAAAAGAAGGCCATACAGACGCCAATTGGGAATTGGAGAAGCTAGGCAAAGCGAGTCTGTTTCTTACCGTTGATGCATTGGAAATCTTGCAGAAGGCCAATAGATTCTCGCCCCCTATCTGATAAGTCTGCTATCGCGTTCGATGAGGCGTCTCCTTCATCAACCAATTCTACTCTGGCTTGAAAATGCGGGGCTCCGCGGGGACCCTCCCCCCAATCGGCTTGGGGGCTTGGAAAGCAACATTCTGATCCTATTGCATCTATATATCATACGCCGGAGGGAATCGTAGATGTTAACGGTAGATCTTGCAGAGACGGTAGAGCAATCATTTAGTGGAAAAGGGACCCTGAGACTCAGATCACTATCTGGATCTCTCATAGTGACCTCTACACGAATGACAAGGTTGCTAAGGTTTTTGACTTCGGTCTCGCCATGGCAAGCGATGGCAAGGACAAGTCAGTTCTGGATCCCGGATCCCTGTGGCCGCACACACCTGCCTATGCGAGCTATGAGATGCTCACCGGTCAGGTACTCACCGGGCAGTTACCTTCCGTGACCGATGATATCTATGCGTTAGCAGTGGTTGCCTACGAGTTCTTCACAGGAAAGCACCCATACGATCATGTACCGGCAGATAAGGCAATGGCCAGAGGTCTTGAACCTGAACCGATTCCGTTCTTGAAGCGACGTCAATGGAAAGCACTTCGAAAGGGTCTTGAATTTAGGGCCGAGGACCGTACTGACAGCATCGCTGAGTTCATGAAAGGGATGTTCTAAGAAATCTCGGTCACCAAATGTTGCGTCTGTTCCGCATCGTCAAAGAAGGTAGTGGCTACGCTATCCTCGAGAACTGTGCGCACCGAGAAGAAACACCACCATGCGACATGGTTCAGTTCCCTTATTGCGCCAGGCATGCCGGGTTCCGTTTTGTACCACGGTGTCGCCCGGCTTAAGGTGCACCTCCACACCGTCGTCCAGTTCGAGCCAGACCTCGCCGGAAATCACATATTCAAAGTCGATGGTGTCGGTTGTGTGCATACCGGGATTAGCGGGTTCCATATTAGCTTGTGAGACCATGCCGGGGATCTTCTCTTCGAGTTCAGCAACGGCAAGTTCACGGTCGAAATCCTCAGGCAGGGCTTGCGACCGAGGCGCGACGTTAAACGTAGCAAACCTGAAGCCCCCGACAGGTGGAAACCACATCTTGGCGGGAGACTGCGCGCCCCCGTCAGGAAAAGTCGGCGCCTCATCCGCACTCCACAGCTCGTGGTATTCTGCACCGGGTAGTTGATTTATGGTCGTTGCGTCAACCTGCGTGTCACTCGCCACAAGTGCCTTACCCTCCTGGTTGTGACCTGTCACTACTCTGCGAATTTGCATGCGCGTTTGTCCTCAAAGATTGGTTTGGGTTTCAGTGGCAATCGTATCGGTCAATCAGAGATCTCGGTACTGATCGATCTTCTCACGCCACATTACTGCCTCGTCGGGATTCCGAATCCAGGTAGCCATGCCTGGCGTTGGTGTGACCGGTACCAATATACGGTCCACACCGAGCTTCGCGTAGGCGGGAATATCCGCAAGATCAGCAGGCAGACTCGCAGTGATCTCGAGCGCTGTCGGGTCGCGTCCGTGCTCGGCAGCTGTGTCACGTGCGAGCTGCAGAAGTTCCGGTGAGCACTCCCTGGCGGGGAAGAAACCATCGCCTAATCGCCCGGCACGGCGAGCGGCCGCCTTGGAGTGCCCGCCGACGATAATCGGTACGGAGCCATCGATAGGTTGAGGACGGCAATAGGCGCCCTGAAACTGTATGAACTCACCCTTGAAGGTGGGTGCTTCGTCAGACCACAGCACGCGCATCGCGGCAACGTATTCATCGGTGCGTGCTCCCCGAGTGCTGAATTCGGCGCCAAGCGCATCGAATTCCTCTTTCAACCAGCCGACGCCAATGCCGATGAGAATCCTCCCTTCGGACATCAGGTCCAGGGTCGCGATCTGCTTGGCGGTTATCACCGGATTGTGTTGCGGCAGGATGATAATTCCGGTTCCCAACTTGATCGTACTGGTGCGTGCAGCCACATAGGCCATCCAGATCAGCGGGTCGGGCAGGGGGATGTCGTTGGCGCCACCTGCGATCTTGCCGTCAGGGGAATAGGGGTATGGGGATTCATATCCCTCCGGTAATACCGTGTGTTCGACGGTCCAGGCACTCTCGAAACCGGCTTCTTCGCCGGCTTGAACCAACTCCTCTGCCTTGGACGGGTCGATGTATCGTCCGGTATTGCAGTATCTCAGTCCGAATTTCATGGTCACCTCCTGCGAGGGAATCGCTATGCGGGGTGTTGGATCGCAACCTTTCCGGGGCCGCCATTCTCAAGCCAGTCGGCGCAGTCGGGTGCAAGCGTTCGAGCCATGACATCCCGGTAGAGCTGCAGCTCGTCTTCCGACAGCAGCTCTTTCCAACGTCCGTTGGTTCCCTTATTGATAAATGTATCGGCGCCGCCCTTGAACGCGAAATCCATACCGTCGCCGGTTACCGCTTTAGGATTCTTCTTGACGGTTTCGAACGTGCAGGCATCCACCAGCCGCGGCCACGAGCCCTCGGGGACCTCGACGCCAATGTAGTCGGCAACGCGGCGCATTTCTCCTTCCAGGTCATCCAGCATGTCGCTGTAGTGGAAGAGCTCGATGTTGGGCAGGTGCCTAAACTCCCACCACGTCTTGCAGTGATGCAGGTGCGACCAGTAGGGATACCCATCCGATTCCCAGTCGAACCAGCCTTTAGTCAACCAGTCGTGCCAGACTTCGTGAATGTCCTCTTTCATCGGGGGAAACGGATCGCCGGGTCGGTCCGGCACACCGTTCATCATCTCGAAGAACTCAGGCGTATGGTTGCCGTAGTGGTTGAGGAGCGACATAAACACATCGCGCGGATCCCGGCCAACCATGATATACCTCACCTCATCGTGAAAGACGAGCCCATCGAGTGGCAGGTGGGTCTTGATGAAGCGCTGATGGGTCTGCTTTGCCAGCATCTCGCGCAGTCGCTCTTCCGACTCTATGCGCATGTCCAGCCACGGTGAGAGTGAGGTGATGGCGGCGGGCGGTCCTTCCTCATGGAAGATGATGTTGCCGAGAACGGTCTGCATCCATGTCGTTCCCGCCTTGTAGGAAGTTGATACGATGACGTCACCCGGGCGGACCTCAAAGTCCTGCCAGCGGCGGGCAATCAGGTGGTGGTTTTCGTAGGCGTGGCGAACCGCAGGGCGCGCTGAAGTGGTCATGGTCAGGGATTTCCTCAGTCTTCGTCGGGCCGATTAGACTATAGAAGAGCCGGAGCGGTCAATGCAAGATGCTCACGGCGCCCATGCAGTCAGGCGCAAAGGCCCAGCACGAGCAGCAAAGTGAGCCGGTAGAGCTAACGACTCAGGCAAGGTGCCCATCCAGTCTCTCGATCTGTTCATTGTGGATCACCAAGTTGACCAAATGCAATAGTACTGCAGCGATCACGCAACATAACCCCATAGCCAGAAATACCTGGCCGCTGGTCAGAAACGGTTCTACCTGACCGTAGATCCATGCACCGATCGATCTCGCCAGGTTTGACCATGCCATGTATATAGCGAACTGTGTGGCAGAAACCTGTTTCCAGCAGATATTCATGTGGATCGCGATGAAACTGATGAATATGGCCTGTTGAAACAAGTTATCTAGCGACAGAATAACTAAGGGGAACCAACTGACCGACCAGAGAGACGTATTCATCCCCGCAAAAACGTGAGTGCATGCCAAACCTAACAGCGAGAACAAGAGAATTCGTTGACTACCTGATCTGTCAATCAGTGGTCCAACGAGCAGACCAATGCAGGCTGAGATGAATCCTGTAATAGCGGTCCAGTATGAATAATCCGTGCTTTCGTATCCAAGCTCCTGTACGACGATAACCGGAGCCGCTGAGATCCAGAAGCCGGCAGCCATTCGCCAAAAGAACGTCATCACGACCAGCAGAATACTGGCACGCAGGAACATGACCTTGAAAAGGTTTAGAAAGATACTTCTCCAATCATCTGCTTGCAGCTCAACCGACTGAGGCGTTGCCTCGCCGTTGCTCCACGGGAGTATTCTCTCCCTCTCTCGTTCACGTACGGCAACGCTCCAGACGAAAATCAGGGCAATGCCGATCGCCAGTATCCAGGTCGCGCCCTTGATGCCAAACGCCGCCATGGCCATTGCGCTTAAGGCGGCGGAAGCGGAATAGCCGGCTACCTGGCCGAAAGCCATAAAGGCATTCGCCCTGCCACGCTCCTGCGCAGGCAGAACGTCGATTGCCATGCCGTCCACTGCAACGTCCTGGACCGCGGCAAATCCGTTTACCACAAAGGCAACCCAAGTGAGCAACACCATATTGTTGACCGGGTCAGGCACGGTCCCAAGAGTAACGATGGCAATCAAGAGGCCAAACTGCGCAGACACGACCCAGGGCCTCCTTCGGCCCATGGGCAGGAAGGTGAATCTGTCCATGACCGGCCCAGCCAGCAATTTGAAACCCCATGGCAGACCGGATATTGCGATGAAGGACGCGATCTGCCCTGGGCCTGCGCCTTGTTCGGCTAGATAGGCGGGCAGAGCGATGGATATAAGGCCAATGGGCAGGCCTTGTGCGACGTAGAAGACCGAGAACGAGAAAAAGCGCAGATATCGATTTTCGGACAGAATCCAATTCATGGTTCACAGCATCCGTAGTTCAACTCATCAGACATATCGAGAAAGGCCGCAAGTCGTCAGAGATGGCCCTGACTTAGTAGCTCCCATACGATCGTTAGGCGATGGTTGGTGCTTCGAGTCTCCAATATGCTTTGCATAAGGTCAGCGTCCAGGCGGACAAACTGAAACAGCTTGAAACTGAATTCATCTGCGTTCAGCGATCGCCACGATTCGTCTTGCAGCAGGCGGTAGAGTTCAGGATTCTGACTTCCCATAAGCGTAATCAGTTTGGCATTGATCAGCGTCTGCAAGTCGTTGTTTGCCGATAGTTGATCCGGTGTGGCCTCATCGTGTACGACCTCACAGGAAACGATGCGATAGGGCAGAGACTGGACCTCGTCGATCATGGCAAGCCGGTGCCGCATGGTGATCTCAGCCATGATGCGACCATCGGATGTGGTTTCCATGATCTCGCAATCGCCCGCAGAGAATATTTCCTGAGGCTGATAGGTAGCCTGATTTGAATTCAGTGCCTCTGCTACCGTCTGATTGCTCTTCGCTTCCCTGATGGTCTTTCTGGTATGACTAACGCCCACCATTCGTTCGTCGCGCACACAGTCTCGAATCAGTTGTCTGTAGCGGGGCTCGAACACGTGCAGAGGCACGACGGTGCCCGGAAAGGCGACCATGTTGGGGATTGGGAAAAGTGCTACATCCATAGCGTTTCCATGTAACGGCATCGAAATGCACGGGGGGCCTTTGGGTGGAGTACTAGACGCAATGGCTTAGCGCTGCACGGTCACCTGACCAACGAAGAGAATTTCTTCAAATGTGCGCTGCAACGATTTGCTCGGGAAATCACGCATTACCGAGCCTCCCTGCCAGGTGACGGCGTCGTTTACACCGACCCGGATTTCCGGTGCGGCAATCCAGATCGTGTTACCGGAATCCAACTCGACCTCAAGATAAGAGTAATTGGCGGAATTCTTAACCGACAGAACCCGGCCGCGACTTCCACGTGACATGGTGCCCCCTGTCCGTACCGGCGGTCGCGTTGCCGTGGCGGAACCGGTTCTGGCCGACGCCTTGTAGATTCGACCGGCGAATAGAATCCGGTCGAAGGTGCGATTCAGAGCCTTACTGGGGAAGTTGGTCATCATCGTCGCCTGCTCCCAACCTATCACCTCACCATCTTCGACCTCGATTGGACTACCTGCGAGCCATGTTCTTTGTCCGCTTCTGTCTACCTCGATGTAGGTATAGCCTGGTACACTGATGTGACTGACTACGCGACCCTCGTTTGCTGCAAGCGGTGCAGTTGACGTCGTTTGCCGCTGCGCCGGAGTGCTGGGAGGCTCGGCTGGACCAGCTTGCTGCTGAGTCGTCGTGTCCTCGCTATCGGAGCAACTAACGAGAGCGATCAGCAAGGCGAATGAGGCGATGGGTTTGAGCATAATCAGTATCCTGCTTGGATGTACAGTGATTTCTTCACACGGCCCATTATGTCGAAGTCCTGGTAGCATTCCAACCATTACCTACCCGGATCACCATCAGGGATCGGCACTCTTCCCCAGCGCACATGGGTCGGTACCGTTCTTTACCGTGTGCTTGGTCCAGCTACTCTGGTATCCTCTTTAGGCGATTTCGGCAGGCAAACACAGCCGAACAAAGGTGAATGGCATGATGAAAAGCGATTGGGAGTTGGGTCTGGCTTCACACAAGGTGACAAGGTTTGTGAGAACTACATGGAAAAGCGTGAATTCGGCCACGTCATCGTGTCTTTCAGACCCCCGGTGGAAAAGTGGGAGAAAGCGTGGACCAAGCACAACTTGGCACATCCGCTCTTGAGCGACTGGAAATTTGACGGCTTCGGAATCGCCGTTAGAGATATCGACAGAGCTGTTGACTATTATGAGCCCCTCGACATAGCTGCATTCTCTTTGTCGCTACGGTGGCTCGCCGCGCCCCCTCTGAGAACCGTTATCAGAGCGCTGCAGTAACCCTGGTACCTAACGGACTGACAGAGGTCCTATATGAACAAGAACAAAGAGCTGCGGGAGTCTCATCTCAGGAGCATTCTCAAAGCGTTTACCTGGCGTGTCGTGGCTACCCTTACAACCATGGCGATCGCACTTGTCGTTACCGGGGAGGTAACGCTGGCGGTGGCGATCGGCGGGATCGAGTTCTTTGTGAAGTTCATCATCTTCTATCTGCATGAGAGGGCCTGGCAGATCATACCGCGAGGATCCGTTCGCAGATGGGGACGTTCAGCGTCGTCGTAGCGCGATGCTGACTACTCCTCGTTGTGCGTTCTCAATGACGATTCGAGTTCCCGTATGCGCTTCTTCAGAGCATCTACGTCTTGATTGGACTTTAGGTGAGCGATCTCATCCTGCAGCTGCAGGACTTCGTCTTCCAAATCCTCTATCTCATCTTCAAGAATGGCCTCCAGCTCTTCCGTTAGATCGCGCTTATCGTTACAGCGATCGACCTGATCAGGCAGCGTCACCAGATCGTACAGCCAACCTACCAAGAAAAGGCCGCCAGTCAGGAAATAAAGGACGCCGAGCAGCGGTTGCCTGAGATAGAATTTGTGAACGCCGATTACTCCCCAGGGGAAACAGGTTAGATAGGCTATCCAGACGTGTCGTTCTCGATACATGATCCCGATCCTTTGCTTGAGAGTCGCTCTGACAGACCAAGTTTACTGCGCGGCGTTGTAATACGCACGGCAATCATTGGGTCAGCTCAGCGATCTGCGCCGAACCGGCGGGACCATCTCTCCTATTCGGGTTTATAGAATTTCAGCGTCATGCGGTCACTCTCCCCAATGGCGAGGAACTTTTGTCGTGTGTCCGGGTCGTTCCTGCTGCCCTGCAGGGTAGGCGGGAGAGAGTAAAGGCCGTAGGGATGATCCTTGCGGTCTTTCGGATTCGCATTGACCTCACTCTCGGCAAGGAGATGAAACCCCGCAGCTTCTGCCAACTTGACGACGTGGCTTTGATTGACATAACCGTTTCTCCCTTCGGGATCCTGAGGCACGGCTTCGTTGCCGCGATGGTCCACGATGCCGAAGATGCCACCGGGTTTCACCATCCTGTAAAGCGCGCTGAAGTATACCTCGGGGGAGTGGTCATAGATCATGAACCCGTGGGCCCTGAACACCAGAACCATGTCGGCCTGGGTGCTCGTTGTCTCCAGGGGAAAGCGGGAACGTGAGCGAACGGGTATGTAGCTGCCCTCGTCCTGCAGAAAGGGCTCGAGAATACTTCGATACCAGCCTCCCTGCCCACCCGGCCATATCTCGATCACGGTCATCTCCCTTTCCAGACCAAAGAATGTGAGTGTCGCAAGTGGATGACGATAGCGGTTGCGGGACTTGAGCGCCTGACTGCGCGAATTGCTGTCGATAAACCCCTTCAGCAGCGCCTGGGTCGTCTCACTGGAGGTCAGATGTTCTGCAGCCTGAAGCTGCAGGCTGGTAACCGTGATGATGAAGTAAAGGCATTTATGTAGCTGCATGATGTTTACCCGGTTGGCAAGTCTCACTCTTAGGACCGTATGAAGCATGAACCTGTTCCGGTAACGACGGCCACGCCTTTTAAGGCGTGATTTAGAAATTGCGCTCACTTTGCGCTGAGCGTACCATGTCTGTCCCCAGTAGGTGTCCCTGTTCTTTAGTCAACAGGGTCGCGAGCAGGCGGATGATTCACGCTATTCATTGGCGAAGTAGCGGATTTCAGTTGGGCAGGACGGAGAAGATCATGGCGGAGACGAATCTCATAACGACGATTGAAGAGTTCGAGGCCGAGTACAAGAAAGGGATCGGGGCAGAGTTACCCTATCGGCCGAGCAAGGAGGCAAACCTGGATAACATCCGACGATTCGGGGATGGCGTTGGCGACTACAATCCGCTGTGGAGAAGTGAGGAGCATGCCAAAAAGAGCCGATTTGGGATGATCACGGCGCCGCCTCCCTTCTTATATAGCGTGAGTCTCGGCGTGATCGCCGGTGAAACCGGCAACATAGACCGGGGGCGCGTATCCACCCAGTATCTTCCCGTGAATTACGCCGGCGCGGAGATTGATTTTGTCCGCCCGATCTGGCTGGGAGACAGGATCACTTGTACGGAGGTGGTGGGTGGTACGGTCAAGAAGAAGAGTAACCGGGTAGGAACCATCGCTTTCAATACCGGGCTCGTCACCTACACCAATCAGCGCCACGAGGTGGTGGCCACCATCAAGACCCTAATGGCTCGTTATCAGAACACCGGTGGGACCATGCAGTATGAGAGAAAGCCCAAACCCGAAGTGCAGCAGGAGGCCGCGGATCCCCTCGTCTATGAGAGGGAGAGAAGGGGTGCCGAAACACGCTACTGGGAAGATGTCGTTGAAGGGGAAGAGTTGCCGGCCCTAAAAAAGGGTACCTACTCCGTCACAGAGCTCTTCCTCTTTACGCACGGCGTGCTCGGCACGGGTCGTAGTCCGAGGGCGGCACTGGAAGCGGAAGGTTCTGCCGACCTTGGTGGAGGCGGCCGCTTCGATGAAGAACATGCACAGAAACGCCGCAATATGCCGGGCCAGTTTGACTTCGGACCACAACGCGTCTGTTGGTTGAGTCAGATTGTGACCGACTGGGCAGGTGATGATGGCGCGGTGAGAAAGTTGAACGCCTCGGTACGCCACCCCAACGTGGTCGGGGACACCAACACGGTGTATGGGGAGGTGCTGAAGAAGACGATCGAGGATGGTGAACATCTGGTGGAAGTACAGATGCGCAACTCGAATCAGTCCGGCCTCGACACTGCACTGGGTTCTGCGATCGTTTCGCTGCCTTCGCGAAGTGACTCGAGCGGTTAGCCAGGCCGCCGGTAAACTCGGACCGCGACGGGGAGAGCAGGCCGATCGTGCAGGATTCTCCACAGCACGCCAACGAGTCGGCAAAGGTTGCTGACTGGCGAGTCTGGCTGGGGCTCATTCTGACTGCAGGCTACCTGCTGCTCATGGTGATCTACGTTTCCCGTACCGTTGGGTGGAGTAAGTTCAGCACCGCGCCGCTAGACCTTCTCGGCTCTTTTCTTGAGGGAGCTTTCGCCCCACTGGCATTTCTGTGGCTGGTAATCGGCTACTTTCTGCAGAAGAAAGAGCTGATGCAGAATACCGAGGCCATTCGGATGCAGTATGTAGAGATGCAGAAAACTGCTGAGCAGGCGGTAATCCAATCCAAGGCGATCGCTGCCTCTGAAATGCATGCGCGCAAGGATTCATTCCTGAGTATCTCCGACAGCGTGATGCAGCAGCTTGGGGCGATTATGGGTTTCCTATTTATCTCTAGCCAGAGCTCTGCCGGTGGTGGTCACGTATCGCCGGAACAGATCTCGGTTCTCTGGTCGTCCATGAACCAGAACGATCCACAGATTTTTTCCAGGAAGATGCTGGAAGTCCAGCTGCAGAGCAATGACCGCTATAGCTACAAGCTGTTTTTCGGCACACCCACGAGAACGCGTCACAGTGAGAATTTCATCTTCAACTTTGAACGACTCATCAATGCCGCGCAGGAATGTGACACAGATGGCATGATCAAGGATGCGCTCTTGGGCAGCGCCCACGGGTACGTTTACCATCGTGCTATGGAACTTAAGGAAAATCCACCATCTGGGTTTAAAGACGGGGTCTATGATTTTGATCCCGATTCAAGGGATGACTGATCGATAGGCCCGAGTTGCAGGCACGCGTAACGCCTTGCGTCGTTACGGCCTGCTGTCAGGAATGTGGTATTGCTTCGGCAACGTCAAGAGGATGAATCAATGAATAAGTTTGTTCGAATTACCGGTAGCATCGTGGTGCTCATCGTCCTTATCCTTTCGGTGGGAGTGGGCGCGGCGAGATTCAACGACGGTCCCGTTGGCATTCTAGCCGGCGGCCCCTTCAGTTCAGGTGAACTGTACAGTGGCGCAGAACCAGACTGGAAGTTTGTACGAGAGATGTCGACAGTGGAGTTCCAACTGCTCGAGCCGGCAAGATCCCGAACCACATGGATCATCGAGCATGAGGGCAAGATCTATATTCCATCCGGCTACATGACGACCACCTGGGGCAAAATCTGGAAGCAGTGGCCTATTGAAGCTGAGAAGGATGATCGAGCCATCCTGCGTGTCAACGGCAAACTGTATCAACGCAAATTGGTGCGGATCCAGGAGGGACCAATGCTGAAACCCATTCTAGCCAGACTCGGTTACAAATACATGGGCACGCAAGTTGAGGATGTCGCCGAGGTGCCGCTCGAGCCGGTGACATCGGGTTACCTCTGGTTGTTTGAATTGGCTCCGCGATGACATCTCCACTCCTTGCCGCTACAGATGATCTCGTTTCGGCTTTAACATATGATGTCTGCATGGTTTCTTGCGGAGATTCACCATGTCCTGGGAGAAAGAAGTAGAGGAGATTAAGCGGCGTCACGAGTTAGCCGAGCGGATGGGGGGTGATGATGGCATCGCCCGGCAGCGGCAACGCGGCAAACTCACCATTCGGGAACGGATCGACCTGATGGTGGATGAGGATTCCTTTCAGCAGATGGGGAAACTCGCCGGACACGCCAGTTACGATGAGCAAAATCAGCTGGCTGACTTCGTTCCCAGTTCATCTATCACCGGCCTATGTCGAATTAATGGTCGCCGGGTTTACCTGACGGGTCAGGATTTCACCGTGCGGGGTGGCTCCGGCGCCGCCAGCAGCAGTGGCATCGATGCCGGACACAACCACCCATCTCCTCTAACGCTTCGTCTGCCTACGGTCAATCTGATCGATGGTTCCGGCGGCAGCGTCACCGGGTTTGAACAGCTCGGGAGAACCTACATTCCTGATGGCGCCTTTTTTGGGCCGTTGTCGGAGATTCTGACAGTAGCACCTGTGGCGTCTGCCATCCTTGGACCTGCAGCCGGCGGCCTGGCACCGATGCCCTGTCTGAGCCACTTCAGCGTCATGGTAAAGGGCATCGGCCAGGTGTTTCCAGGTGGACCACCCGTGGTTAAAGCTGCCCTCAACCGCGACATGGACAAGAACGAGTTGGGCGGCTACCAGATTCACACGCGCATCAGCGGGGTCGTTAACAACGCGGCAGATACGGAGCGGGAGGCGTTTGAGCAAATCCGCTCGTTTCTGAGTTATCTGCCTGACAACGTCTGGGAATTGCCGCCCCGGACCGAACCGACAGACGATCCCAAGCGGAAAGATGAACGTCTCCTTTCCATCGTACCACGCAACAAACGGCAGCGTTATGACCCCTACGTCATTCTCCAAGGGGTCTTTGACGAAGGCTCGTTCTTTGAGATCTCTCCTGACTTCGGCAAGTCGCGCATAACCGGGTTGGCCCGTTCCGACGGCTATGCGGTAGGTGTCATGATCAACAACTGCATGCACCTTGGCGGGTCCATGGATGTCGATGCAGCCGAGAAATCGATCCGCTTGATTCAGCTCTGCGACACCTTCCACCTGCCCTTGGTTTTCTTGATGGACGAACCCGGCTTCTACGTTGGTCTCGAATCGGAGAAACGGGCAATCGAACGCGCAGGTACGCGCCTTGTATATGCCACCGTCATGAGCAAGATGCCGATGATCTCCGTGATCATCCGGCAGGCCTACGGGCTCGCCGGAAGTCTGCAGTACCGTCCCGGCAGGGGCCTTTACAGGCGCTATGCCTGGCCATCGGGACACTGGGGTTCCATCCATATCGAAGGTGGTACGTCGGCTGCGTACCGTCGGGTGATCGAGGCGGCAGAAGATCCGGAAGCGAAGAGGAAGGAGTTGGAGGAGAGGTTGCAGGCGTATGCTTCACCCTTTAGAACAGCCGAAGCGATCGGACTGGATCTGATCGATCCGCGTGATACGCGCTCCCTGGTGTGCGAGTTTGTGGAAACGGCCCAGGGGGTGATCAAGACGCAATTAGGTCCGGGGAGTGGACCGACCTATTGGCCCTGAACCTACCAATCGAGGATAACAACAATGAGAAATCTGCACACGAGAGCCACAAAAACCACTCTTGGCCCTGCAATGCTGCTGGTCGGCGCCCTGTCTTACTCGGCGGAGCCAGCAACGGTCTGGACATCCACCAAGACGTCCGCGCCACCTGAAATCGACGGCCGCATCGATGACGTATGGGGCCAAGCCAGGCCACTCACCGTACTTGTACGGGAGGCGCTGGGCGGCGGCGCCCCCACTGAAGTGATCCTTAGAGCCCTGCACACGAGCGATTCCCTCTACGTTCTGGCCGAATGGCCCGATGCTACCCGTAGCGATATGCGCGATCCCTACATCTGGAATGAATCGGACGGTGGGTACCAGAGACCCACCACGCCCGACGATCAGTTCGCACTGGAGTTTCCCCTCGATGGCGAGTTGCTCATCAGTATGTTGCCGACCACGGGAGCCTATAGCGCCGACGTCTGGCACTGGAAGGCCGGCAGGAGCAATCTGGCCGGATGGGTGGATGATAAACGACACATCATCTCCCGACGTTCCATTGAAGGCGCGAAGGAGTACGACCTGGGTGGACACACCACCATATACATCGCTCGTCCCATGGACGAGGGCACGGCATCCTATCGAAAGAAGCCGCAACCGACCGCCCATGTTGGGGATGTCATCCCCTCCTACCAAGCGCAAGCACCCAGTGGCAGCCTGACTGACGTTCGCGGCAAAGGGATCCACGGTGGCAAAGGTTGGACCCTGGAGATGAGCCGTAAATTCGACACCGGTAACCCTGACGATGCCGTGATCGACCCGAAGCGTGCGAACCTATGTGCCATCGCCGTGCTGGATGACGAGTTGTATTGGGATCACTCCATATCGCAATTCCTCAGCCTTCGTTTCGAGCCCAACTGATTCGTAGCGCGTACATCCATGCCATTGCGTGGTGCGCGGATTGGTTTCCCCAGCCTGAAGGTGGATTTGGGATTCACCGCCTGTTTCAGGTGAAAAATAGGCTGCAAACAGGTAGCCTATGGATCACCCCCACTGCTGTGTGAACAACTGACCATGAACGAATCCGCCCACGTCATTAATGTAACGATCGAGAACTTCAATTCCGAGGTCGCTGATAAATCTAAACAGACGCCGGTATTGATCGAGTTTTGGGCGGAAGACGCACAACCCAGCCGTGAATTGACGCCGGTATTGCTGAGGCTGGTGGATCAGTACCAGGGCAAGTTCCTACTTGCGCGGGTCAATATTGCCGAGAACGCGCCACTGGTTCAGCAACTGGGCGTCCGGACTCTTCCCACCCTGAAGCTGGTTGTGGGCGGGCAGATCGTTCAGAATCTGGAAGGTCCGCAGGATGAAACCAAGCTACGCGCTCTGCTGGATCAGGTTACCTCGAGCCCGGTTGAGCGAATCAGGGAGGAGATCAACCGCTTGATTGCCGAGGGAGATCGCGAAGGTGCCATCTCCATGTTGCAGCAGGTCATCGAGGACGAACCGACCAACTACGGACTGCATACCGAACTGTGTGATCTCCTCATAATGGTGGGACGAGAAGATGAGGCGCGGCAGATTCTGGGAGCCCTGCCGAAGGATGCTGAAGGGATCGGGAAGCCTCAGCACAGACTGGAGTTTAGAGACCTGGCAGCCGGACTGCCAGGTCTGGATGAATTGATGCGTGAGGTCGAGGCGGATCCGGAGAATCTACAAACGCTCCTCAATCTTGCCATCGTCCAGGTGGTAGATGACGATATGGAAGCCGCCTTGCTCAACCTGTTGTCGATGCTGCAAAAGGACCGTGAGTTTCAGGAGGACATTGCCCGCAAGACCATGATCAAAGTGTTCGATCTGTTGGGAAAGGGCAATGCGCTAGCCACTGAATATCGCCGCAAGATGTTCAACGTTATGCACTAGTTGCTAGCGTCTCGAGCCACTGAATACCGCAGGAAGAGTTCTACCGTTATGCACTAGTTGCTGGCGTCCCGCGCACTGAATACCGCAGGAAGATGTCCAACGTCGTGCGTTAACTGTATATATTTACAGTTTTCGGCTCACGTTAGTGCTATGCTATGCGGCAACAGACAGAAAACCTTTGGTGGTTGATATGGATTCAAGCGTGATCCTGGCGGGTGCACTAGGATTTCTCCTGGGGGTTTCACTCACTTGGTGGTTGATACGATCCCGTGTTATGCAGCAGGTGGATAAACCTTTACGTGAAGCGATCCTAAAGGAAGCTGTTGCCACAACGCGCATGGAAGCACAAGTCAGGGATTTCGAAGATCTTAACAGGCGCTTCACCAAATCGCAGCAGAATCTCCTCAACAGCGAACAGCAACTACAGACGAAGATCGCTCTTGAAGCAACGTTGGGAACGCAACTGCAAGAATCCAAGAGTCAGTATGAGATTCTTGCCACCCGCCTTGAAGATTTGCAGCGCGAACACGAGGTGGCACGGGGCGAGAATGTAAGAAACCGGGAAACCATCACGCGATTGCAGACGACCCTCGATCAGGAAGAGAAACAGATGCAGGAAAAACTGGCTCTGCTGGACGAGGCCAGAGAAAGCATGAATGTCGAGTTCAAGAATATCGCCAACGAGATATTCGAGAGTAAGCAGAAGGTGTTCACCGAAAAGAGCGGGGAACAGTTGGACGGCTTACTCAAACCCTTGAGTGAGAGAATCAAAGACTTTGAAAAGAAGGTGGACGAAACCTATTCCCGAGAGAGCAAGGAGAGGTTCTCTCTGATCAAGGAGGTGAAGAATCTGCAGGATCTCAATGCCCGCATCAGTCAGGATGCAGTCAACCTGACCAACGCGTTGAAGGGCGAGGCCAAGACTCAGGGCACCTGGGGAGAGATCGTTCTGGAAAGGGTCCTGGAGAAATCCGGCCTGCAAAAAGGCAGGGAGTACGAGATTCAGGTAAGCCTGAAGAGTGAGGAGGGCAACCGTCTACAGCCTGACGTAGTTGTACATCTGCCGGAAGGCAAAGATGTCATCATCGACGCCAAGGTATCCCTGACTGCATACGAGCGCTTCTGTTCCGAAGAGGAGGAGGCCGCACGTCGGCAGGCTTTGGGCGAACACGTGCAGTCCCTTCGCAACCACATCAAAGTGCTGTCCGACAAGGATTACCAAAAGCTTGTCGGTATACGCAGCCTCGATTTTGTGCTGCTGTTTCTGCCCGTGGAAGCTGCCTTTTCACTGGCCATTCAACACGATGCCGATCTCTTTGCGGAAGCTTTTGAAAAGAACATCGTTATTGTGGCTCCCTCGACCTTGCTGGCCACGCTGCGAACCATTCAGAATATCTGGCGCTACGAGCAGCAGAACCGCAATGCTCAGGAGATAGCTGACCGGGCAGGATCGCTGTACGACAAGTTCGTGAATTTCGTCCGTGACCTCGAAGAGATCGGAGAGAAACTGGAAAGCACCCAGAAATCCTACGACAAAGCGCACAACAAACTATCGTCGGGGCGTGGCAACCTAGTGTCCAGGGCGGGAACCATGCGCGAGTTGGGCGCCAAGGCCAGTAAGAAACTGCCCTCTCGTCTGGTTGAAGTGACCGACCAGAAGAAGGAAAGTGCCGACAAGATAAAGGCCATTTCAAGCAGGGAATAATCCTCTAGATCGACTCAATCGAGTAGAATCGTGGACGGCTGGTTGCGGCCGGCTGGGTGCGGACGGCTGGTTGCGGACGGCCGGTTGCGGACGGCCGGTTGCGGACGGCC